>Ga0335070_10000181_pt1 | contig 72291 bp, 60 predicted proteins | sample Lox_Sample_13_FD_206722 | JGI IMG/M metagenome (GOLD analysis project Ga0335070, IMG submission 206722) | Soil microbial communities from Loxahatchee National Wildlife Refuge, Florida, United States - Lox_Sample_1.3 | ecosystem: Environmental > Terrestrial > Soil > Wetlands | place: USA... | reverse complement strand
AGGCGAGGTGGGCAAGGTGGGCGTGGCGATTGATTCCATCGAAGACATGATGCGGCTGTTCGACGGCATCAACCTCGAGAAGATTTCCACCTCGATGACCATCAACGCCACGGCGTCAATCCTGCTGGCGCTGTACATTGTCGTGGGACGGCGCACCGGGCGCGACGTTCGCAAGTTGAGCGGCACGGTGCAGAACGACGTGCTGAAGGAGTACATCGCGCGGGGGACGTACATTTATCCGCCGGCGCAGGCGATGCGCATCATCACCGACATTTTCTCTTACGCCAACCAGAATGTGCCCGAGTGGAACACGATTTCCATCTCCGGCTACCACATGCGCGAGGCCGGATGCACGGCGACGCAGGAGGTTGCGTTCACCCTGGCCAACGCCATGGCCTACGTGCAGGCGGCGATTGATGCCGGACTCGACGTGGACAAGTTTGCGCCGCGCCTGTCGTTCTTCTTTAACGCGCACAGCAATTTTCTGGAAGAGGTGGCGAAGTTCCGCGCCGCCCGCCGCATGTGGGCTCGCATCATGCGAGATCACTTCAAAGCCAAGAATCCCAAGTCGCTTATGTTGCGGTTCCACACGCAGACTGCGGGCTCCACGCTGACGGCGCAGCAGCCGGAGAACAATATCGTGCGCACCGCGCTGCAAGCGCTGGCAGCGGTGCTGGGTGGAACCCAGTCGCTGCACACCAACTCATTCGACGAGGCGCTGGCGCTGCCCACCGAGCAGTCGGCGCGCATCGCGCTGCGCACCCAGCAGATCATCGCGTACGAATCGGGAGCGCCGCAGACCATCGATCCGCTGGCCGGCTCGTATTACATCGAGTCGCTCACCGACCAGATCGAAGCCGGCGCGCGCGCCTATCTCGACAAGATCGACGCCATGGGCGGCACGCTGAAGGCCATCGAGCGCGGCTACATCCAGGCGGAAATCCAGAACGCCGCCTACGAATATCAGCAGGCGGTGGACCGGCTGGAGGCGGTCGTCGTCGGCGTGAACGCCTTCGGGATCGACGAGGAAAAAGAAATCCCGCTGCAACGCATCGACGAATCACTGGAGCGCAAGCAGGTGGAGCGCCTGAAAGCTCTGCGCGCCAAACGCGACCACGGGAAATGGCAGGCGGCCATCAAGCAAGTGGAAGACACCGCGCGCGGCACCGCCAACCTGATGCCCGCAATCATCGAAGCAGTCGAAGCCAGCGCCACAGTAGGCGAAATCTCCGACGCCATGCGCCGGGTATATGGGGAGTACAAGGAAACGGTGGTCATCTGACAGTGTGGGACACACGGGTTTAAGCGGATGTTATTTGCGTAGGTCAATGTCGGCGTCAGAGCAGCCTGGGACTCGCATCAGCCGTACTAGTTCGACATCCCGATCAGACATTAATCAAGATCACGCGCAAGTATTGGAGAAGACCGTGTCGAACCCACGATATGCTTCTGGCTGGTGGCCCGCATTTGCCTGATGTTGGCAAATGTGGGGCGCTGCCGCAGCCTGCTACGATACCTTACTCCACTGCAACCTTGGTACCCTTCTGGCCCGGGCTCGACAGGTGCTCAATACGCTGGTCGAGAATCGCCCGGATCGCCTTGAGGAACTCGACGCGTGAGTTTGCCAAGTGCTCGCGCACAGCAGGCGAAATCCCCATGTACTCCTGTACGGTGTCCACAATCTCGCGGCACGGGCAGCGCTCGTAAACGACTTGTTCGCCCGCTGTTGACTGAACTTTCTCTCGCTTGTTCATGGTATCTCCTTCATTTCGACCGTGAGGACCTTGCTTTCCAGCTTCGCGCGGGACGGCATCAGCGCTGCCATCGATCGCGGCAGGCCAATGTGGCGGCGGAAGGTGCCAATTTGCACCACAAGTTCGTCGCCTTTCTTAAACAGCTCGATCTCGCCCTTGGTGGCGAAAGGCAGAAGAACACGGATCTCATATAAGCCGTTCTCTTTCCCGAATGTATAGGGTTTCTCGGTTCGGGTCACGGCTGACGGATCTTCATCCTCAGCATACAGCACTCGCGCGAGGTCCTCGAGCCGCTGCTTCCCCAGCACCTCGTGCGTGAACAGGGGCACCTTCTTTACCGGCACCGGCGCAAAGTAGTCTTCAATCTCGTGCACGATCGTGTCTTGAGAACTGTGCCACTCATTAAACCAGGCATCCGTAACTTCCGCCGGCAGCAACCGGTTTACAACAACGGTATCGACCGTAAGCCCATGCAGCGAGAAGTACACGAATGCCCGTTGCGTCTCGCGCAGCACCATCTTCTCGGGATTGGTGACCAGCCGCACACTGGTGATCTGCGGGTCCTCCATGATTTCATCCACCCCCTCGAGCTTCTCGAAGAGGTCGCGAATGTTGCCGAAGTAGGTGTCGGGCGGCAGTTCGAACGGCGCCACACGGTTGGCGATGGGCCGCACCGCCTTGAGCAGATTGCGCTGGAAGGGAAAGATGTGCTTCATGTACCAGTCGAGCGTTGTCGGCATGCTGATGAAGCGCATGGACTCCGCGGTGGGCGCGGCGTCCAGCACGATGACGTCATAACGCTGCTCGCGCCGATATTGATTGATGTACATCATGGCGCTCAGCTCTTCCATGCCGGGCAGGATGGCTAGTTCTTCCGCCTCGACGCCGCTGATGCCCGTGGTGCGCAACACCGAGCTTACATAGGAAGAGATCTCCTGCCAGTGGCGCTTGATCTCTTTCTGGATGTTCAACTCCTGGATCGAGAGCCGATCGTTAATCGGCAATGGTTCCGAGGTTTGAACGTGGAAAAGTTCGGTGTCGAGATCGAAAGCATCGGCCAGGCTGTGTGCCGGATCGATGCTCATCACCAGGGTGCGATGGTTCAACTCCGCCAGCTTTAGGCCTGTGGCGGCGGCCAGGCTGGTCTTGCCGACGCCGCCTTTTCCGCTGAACAGCAAGATCCTCATGCCTGCATTTTAGAACTTTGGGAGGGTTGAGTCGGCGGCGAACAAATTAGAACTCTCGTCGCGCATCGGCTACGTGCCGAGGTAGCGGTGCGCCGTTGCCCGAGCGCCGGTCGCTTATCTTTGCGCTGCGTCCTGCTGCCTGGCCACTTTGGTCACGCTGCTGGCGATGGGCGCTGTGCGTTCGCCCGACGAAACTTCGCGCACATAAGGAGCCGGCGGCTCAGGCGACGCGAGGAACGATTCCACTTCCGGCTCAAGCTTGTTCCAGCACTCATACACGGCCAGGTGACCCGAGTCGGAGCACACCAGCAGCGAAGAGTTCGGCAATTGCTGATTCATCTCCTCGCCGACAGACAGCGGAATGAGCTTCTCCTCTTTTCCCCAGATCACCAGCACGGGGGCCTTGACCTCCTGCAGCTTGCCGTCGAGCACGTCCTGATAAGTAAGGAACGAGGAGAAGATGCGGCGTGTAATCCAGGCATGGTCGGCGACCTGACTCAGGAAGTCGCGCCGCATGGGGTAGGGCACGTAATAGTGACGTGGTGTGAGCATAGTCATGAACGCGGAGAACTCATCGGGCGTGACGGGAAGAAAATTCTTGACCGTGATGTCGGTTTGAAACTTCAGGCCGGCAGCGTCGGCAACGACCAGCCGATTGACCGCCTCGGGATGGTCGAGGGCCAGCTTCAGTGTCACCCATCCCCCCATCGAGATGCCGACAACGTCGGCGGGCACCGCTTTCCGATCGACGAGAAATTGGTGCAGCATTTCCGACTGTTGCGCGATCGAGTAGGCGATGTCGGGCTTCTCAGTTTCGCCATGGCCCAGCAGGTCGATGGCGTAAACGTGAAACTGATGACGAAAGCCCAGCATGGCCGGGACCCAGTTCAGCGACTCGGCGCCTAATCCGTGCACGAACACCAGCGGCGGGCCGTCGCCTCCCTCGTAGTAGTGAACCTGATAGGGGCCGACCTGCGCGTAGTGGCCGTGAATGCCACCGCTCAACAACGCGAGGCGCCCGGCGGCGCGCAGCAACGACAGGGGCCGGAGTGAGGCGTACACGACGAAGACGGTCGCCAGCAACAAAAGACCTAAGCCGGCCGTTTTCCGGCGCCCCATGCGGCTTTGCCGGGTTGCAATCGGTTGGGTAGTGTCAATGGCGATCGGCATAACACGCAAACGCTCCGGAGGAAATGTTACAGGATTGTCAATTGCTGCGCCGCCGATGTCAATGCTGTAGAGGAGTGTCTGACAGTGTGTGATATGCGATCGATTGGGTGCAGAGGCAGAGTCCGGCGGGAGACCGGAGATATTCCTCATTCATCAGGCGGATGCGGGACCCATTCCATTCGTGCAGCCAGTCACGCTCGCCCGCGGCGCACGTCACCGCCTTGTGACATTCATTTTGCTTTGCCATGACAACCGACGGACGCGGGCTGCGTAAAGTCACGTCATACGGTCCAGCGTACCGAGAGATCGCTCCCGGCGCTGCCTTAACTGTGAGGTTGACGTGAAGTTGCTTTGGGTAGGAATTCTGACATTGATCTTCAATTTGGGCTGCGGAGGCTACGGCTCAGGCATGGGCACAACGCCGGCGCCGGTGCCCAACATCGCGCCGTCCGCCGGGACGTATTCCACGCCGCTGACGGTGACCATCTCCGACAGCCTGGCGGGTGCGGTCATCTACGTGACCACCGACGGCTCGGCGCCGTCGCTGTCGTCGCCGGTGTATCACGGCCCCTTCTCCCTGACCCAGCCGGGGCAGGTGCAGGTGCGCGCCATCGCCGCGGCGGGGGGATACTCCAGCAGTCCCGTCGCTGTCGCCACCTTTACCCTGCAGTAAGTCTCCTGACGCACGAGCAGGGTGCTCCGCTGGCGCAGAAGAGTGCGGAGCAAGGGTAGGCGCGCGGGCCACTCGATCGGTGGGTGCGAGTGGCCCGCATCCATGGTGTCACTACTTGGTAATTATCGGGGCTGCCGAAGACCGCTATCATCCAAGGTCAGAGGATGCGCGCGGTGAAGATCGTTCCGCTGATGCTATTGCTTGTCGGCTCATGCCTCGCCGCCGGCGCGCCGACCAAGCACTCCTCCAATCCCAAGGTGATCAATGGCTCCGGTTGCGTGGAGAAGGCGGCAGAGAACTCATGCCGCATGGTCATCGATTCGCAGACGGGCGAGCTCTACAACCTGCTGTTTAGCGCCAAGACTCCCAAGCCAGGCACCGCCATCCAGTTCAAAGGCACGCAACATCAAGGCGCGACCGCGTGTCCGCAGGGCAAGCGGGTCAACGTCAGCAAGTGGAAAAAGGAGAAGGGCATCAAGTGCCCTCCTCCGGCGATTGCGCAGGTCAATCACTGAAGTCGCGGACCATAGCGGAAATCCTCTCCCTCAGAATAGTTTGAGGCAGTCTGGAATAGCTGGCAGTATTCGGGTGCGATGCGATGCACTATGCTGGGTCACCATGTTGCGCCGAGTAGTTTTGATGGTCGTGCTTGCGTGGCCCGCCCTGTGGGCGCAGGAGCAGCAGCAGAGCTTCAAGATCCAGCCGCTGCGGCCCGTAGACGAGCTTCGTGCCGAGGCACTGAAGGCGAAGCCTCCGGCGGAGGAGGGGACGTTTCGCCAGCCAGATCTGGTGGAACTCGTGAAGCTGGATCCGACCATCAAACTCGACATTCACTACGCCTCGACCAATAACTTCATGGGCACGCCGTTCTACAGCCAGGCGAGGGCGTTCCTGCAGCGTCCGGCGGCGGAGGCGCTAGTACGCGCCAACGCCAAGCTGCACCGCCAGGGCTACGGGTTGCTGATCTTCGACGGCTACCGCCCATGGTACGTGACCAAGATGTTCTGGGACGGCACTCCGGCGGAAGACCACATGTATGTGGCGAGTCCGGCCGAGGGCTCCAAGCACAATCGCGGCTGCGCAGTCGATCTGACAGTGTGGAACATGAGCACCGGCCAGCCGCTCGACATGCCTAGCGGTTATGACGAAATGTCGGAGCGGGCGCACTCGGACTACGCGGGAGGCACGGCGCAGCAGAATGCCAACCGCGCGTTACTGCGCTCGGCCATGGAGGCGGAGGGTTTTGTTGTCAATCCTGAAGAGTGGTGGCACTTCGACTACGTGGGCTGGCGGCTGTATCCCATCATGAATGTCCCATTTGAGGAATTACAGACCAGCGCGGTGCATTAAACCCAGTGGTCATGCAAATTGGCGAATCGAAACGCTGCTAGTCAGGGGAGGTCAGGGAACCGATTTTATAGCGAGCCCGTAACAGTGTCATGAGCCTCGAGGTCTCCCGTCCCCGCCTGCCCGCCGTCACCTCGCTGCGCTTCTTCGCGGCGTTTCACGTGGCGCTGTTCCACATGAACGAAATCGGAGTCATCGCCGGCCCGCGATGGCTGAAAACCTTTGCGGGCATCGGCTACGTGGGCGTGAGCTTCTTCTTCGTTCTATCGGGTTTCATCCTGGTGTACACCTATGCCGGACGCAACATCGTGTTGCGCGATTTCTGGCAGACGCGCTTCGCCCGCATCTATCCGGCATATCTGTTTTCGCTGGTCATCATGTTTCCGTTTTTCTATTTCGCCGCGATGAAGATGCACGTCGGTTTCTTCGCTTTCGCCGAGCAGCACTTCGCGCTGGCGTGCGTGCTGGTGCTGTTGCTGCTGCAGGCTTGGGTACCGGCGGCAGCGCTCTCATGGAATTCCGTGGCCTGGAGCCTTTCGGTCGAGGCGTTCTTCTACGCGATCTTCCCGTTCGCATTGGCGCGCTTCGGCAAGTTTTCGCGGGCGACCCTGACGTTGATCATTCCGGCGTGCTGGATCGCCGGGATGGCGGTGTCGATCGGGTATCTGACCATGCGGCCCGCGGGCGCTGCTTACGTCAGCAGTGCAGACTGGTCGGGCGCCGTGCAGTTTGTGAAGTTCTTTCCGCTGGTGCGCCTGCCGGAATTCCTGATGGGCACGGCGTGCGGCTATCTGTTCCTGCGCAGCCAGCGCAATCCGAAGTTGGCGCTTCCGCTGGTAGGAGTTGGTCTAGCGGGCGTGGCCGCAGTCACCGCAGCGTCCCGGTTCGTGCCCTATCTGGTGGTGCACACCGCGATGTCGGGACCGGCGTTTGCCGCGGTGGTGTACGGCATTGCGCTGCAGCCCAAGTGGGCGTCGTGGCTGAATAATCGGCTGCTGGTACTGTTCGGCGACGCCAGCTACAGCTTCTACCTGCTGCACACGATGTTTGTGTGGCCGTTCTTTCACGACTTCAAGACGCAGGCCTTGCGCAACCAGGGATTCATCGGCATCGGGTTGTGGCTGGCGATGATGCTGGCCATCTCGTCGCTCGTGTATCGCTTCATTGAGGAACCGTCGCGGCGCAAGCTGCGGCCCAAGCGGGACACCCGGCTGGCGCCCGTTGCGGCACCCGCACTGGCCGATTGAAGAATCATTTTCTGGCTTGGCGGGCATTCAGGCACCGGAATAACGGCATACAATAGGGCGCGTTGTTCGGGCGGCGCTGCAAGCGTTAGCGGAGGTTTCATGCGCACTCAGCGGAGTTGGACAGTTTGGCTTGCCGGTTTGGTGGTCTTCAGTCTCTTGGCAGCGGGTGCGGCGTCGGCGGCCGACAAAACCGCGACCTGGCCGCAACTCAAGTACGAAAAGTACAAGCTGAAGAATGGGCTTGAGGTCATCCTCTCGGAAGACCATCGGCTCCCGCTGGTTGCGGTGAACCTTTGGTATCACGTTGGGCCGATGTACGAGAAGCCCGGCCGCACCGGCTTCGCCCACCTGTTCGAGCACATGATGTTCCAGGGCTCCAAGAACGTAGGCGAGAAGGCGCACATCAAGTATCTGGAGGCGGCGGGCGCTAGCGACATCAACGGTACCACCGACTTCGACCGGACCAACTACTATGAGACGTTGCCTTCCAACCAACTCGAATTGGCGCTGTGGCTGGAGAGCGACCGCATGGGCTTCCTGCTGGAAACCCTCGACGGACCCAAGCTGGCCAACCAGCGCGACGTAGTGCGCAATGAGCGGCGGCAGAGCACGGAGAACACGCCTTACGGATTGCCCGAGGAGGCGATGGTCCAGGCGCTGTACCCGGCGCCGCACCCCTACCACGGCGTGGTGATCGGCTCGCATGCCGACATCGAAGCCGCCAAGCTGGACGATGTGCGCGAGTTCTTCCGCCAGTACTACACACCGAACAACGCGAGCATCGCCATTGTGGGGGACTTTGATCCGGCGAAGGCAAAGCAGATGGTGGAGAAGTATTTCGAGCCCATCCCCTCCGGGCCGCCGGTGCCTCCAGTGGATGTGAAGACCCAGCCGATCAGGCACGAAGTACGGCTGACAGTCACCGACGAAGTCGAGCTGCCGCGGGTGTACATGCTCTGGATCACGCCGCCGTATTTCGCTGCCGGGGACGCTGACGCCGACATGGTGGCGCACGTGCTGGGCGGCGGCAAATCCAGCCGCTTGTACAAGAAGCTGGTGTATGAACTGCAGATTGCCCAGGACGTGGACACGCAGCGCTATCCCCTGAAGTTGGGGTCGATGTTCTACATCCAGGCCACGTGCAAGCCGGCGGTGACACCGGCAGAGCTGGAGACGGCCATCAACCAGGAATTGACGGGATTGCGCAAGAACGGCCCGACGGGGCCGGAGGTGGAACAGGCGCGCAATTCCATTCAATCGGCGCTAGTGTTTCGCCTGGAACGCATGGGCGGCGTGGCCAACCTGCTGAACCAGTACAACCTGTTCCTCGGAGACCCCGGCAAGCTCGACTGGGACCTGGCCCGCTATGACGCGGTGACGGCGGAGAGTATGAAGAAATTCGCCGACACCTCGCTGGGCGACCAGTCGCGGGTCGTGCTGTACGCGGTAAAGGGAAAAAAGGTCATCGACGATCCGCCTCAAAACAAAGAGCCGGAGAAGGCGTCGAGCGTGGCCTCGCTGAATATTCCGGGCCAGGAATGGCGCAAGACTGCGCCGGCGCCGGGGCCGGTGTCGAAGCTCTCTCTGCCGGTGCCGAAACAGTTGACGCTGTCGAACGGGTTGACGGTGCTGCTGACCGAACAACACAATTTGCCGATTGTGGCAGCGCGCGTCGTGGTGCTGGGCGGTAACGGCGACAATCCCGCAAACAATCCAGGCCTCGCAGGCTTCACTGCGCGCATGTTGACCGAGGGGACCAAGAGCCGCTCCGCGCTGAAGATCGCCGACGACCTGGCGCAAATCGGTGCCAAAATCGAATCCGATAGCGATCCCGACAACTCAGCAGTGTCAAGCGAAGTACTGAAACGCAATGTGCGTTCCGATCTCGATGTGGTCTCCGACGTGGTGTTGCATCCCGCATTCGACGGCAAAGACATAGAACGAGTACGCAGCGAGCGGGCGACTCTTCTGCTTCAGACGAGCGACGATCCCTTTGCCCTGTCGCGCCGGGTCTCGCAGCGATTGTTGTATGGAGACCACGATTACGGCTACCTGCCGTTGGGCACCGAGGCCTCGATCAAGAACACGACCCGGGACGAGCTTGAGGAATTTTGGAAGAAGGACTACGTGCCCGCCAATACGGCGCTGGTGCTGGCAGGCGACCTTACGGAAGCGGAAGCCCGCAGTCTCGCTGAGAATTACTTCGGCGCATGGAAGAACACTGGCAAGCGCTCACCCGTGCCACAGGTGACGGCCAATCCTTCGCGATCCATCTACCTGGTCGATCGTCCGGGGTCGGCGCAAACCACGCTTCGGGCGGTAACGCTGGGAGCGCCTCGCTCCACGCCCGAGTACGCGGCTTTAGAGGTGGCCAATAACGCGCTAGGGGGCTTGTTTGCCAGCCGCATCAACATGAACTTGCGGGAAAGGAACGGATATACCTACGGCGCTTCTTCGTATTTCAATTACCGGCGCGGCAGCGGGCCGTTCTACGTGGTCACCAGCGTGCGCACTGACTCGACGGTCGATGCCCTGCGCGAGATGATGAAAGAAATCGAAGGCATGCAGACAGTGCCGTTAACGCCCGGGGAGATGTCATTGTCGAAAGACGCGGCGGCGCGTTCCCTGGCGGGTAACTTCGAAACCATGCCACGAACGGTGGACACCACCAGCGAGCTGTTCACCTTCGAGCTGCCGCTAGATTTCTACGATGAGCTGCCTGCCCAGGTAGAAGCTGTAACCACGCAGGACGTGGAGCGTGTGGCCAGACAGTACTTCGTACACAGCAAGATGTTTGTAGTGGTGGTGGGCGACCGCCAGAAGATCGAGAGCGGCTTGCAGGGCCTGGATATGGGCAAAGTGCAGTTGATAAGCTTTGACGGGACGCCCGCAGCGGCGCCCGCTGCCGGTACAGCGCAGTAGGGCCTGAGGCGTAGGAGAGACGGTCTGCAGCACTTCCCGGACCGCGGGGCGGGCCCAATCCGTGCGTCACACCACTTACATGGAGGGCCTCGTTCTCCCCGTTAGGGTTAAGCGCCGTACGACCAATGTGTACCCACAAACTTATGATTTGACTTGGGATTGCGGCACTCCCTAACATGCTGGCATAAGGGCATCTTACGTCCCCCCACCAATGATCGACACGGTCATCTCGCATTACCGCATCGTTGAATTGCTTGGCGGTGGGGGCATGGGGCTCGTGTATAAGGCCGAAGACATACACCTCGGCCGTTTCGTGGCCCTGAAGTTCCTTCCCGAGGACCTTGTCGAAGACCCCACGGCGCTGGAACGCTTCCGGAGAGAAGCACGCGCCGCCTCCGGGCTGAATCACCCCAACATCTGTACGGTCTATGAGATCGGCCAGGAGGGTGGCCGTCCTTACATCGTGATGGAGTACATGGACGGGCAGTCGCTCTTTCAGATCCTGGACGGTCACCCTATGAATCTGGACCGGGCGCTGCGCATCGCACTGGACGTGGCGGAGGCACTCGACGCGGCCCACCTCCAGGGGATCGTGCATCGTGACGTCAAGCCGGCCAACATCTTCGTCACCAGCCGCGGTCATGCCAAGGTACTCGATTTCGGGTTGGCCAAAGTTCTGCCGTCGCCGCTGATCGATGCTCAGCGCAGCACGATGCGGACCGAGCCTGAGGGAGCGCGGCTCACCAATCCCGGCAAGCTGATGGGAACCATGGCGTACATGTCTCCAGAACAGGCGCGGGGCTGGGAGCTGGACGCGCGCACCGACCTGTTCTCGTTCGGCATTGTGCTGTACGAGATGGTCACCGGGCTGCTGCCGTTCCGCGGCGGAACTTCGGCGAACATGTTCGATGCTCTGTTTCACTCGGATCCGATCGCGCCGGTGCGGCTGAATCCTGACGTTCCGCAAAAGCTGGAAGACGTGATCGCGAAGTGCCTGGAGAAGGACCGCGACCTGCGCTACCAGCATGGTTCGGAGATCTGCGCGGATTTGAAGCGCATCAAGCGCGACACCACCGACACCCAGAATTTCATGGTTGCGGAAACCGGCCAGCGAACCGGATCGAAGTCGCCACGGTCGGGAGTGCGGACGCCCAGCCGGAGAACCGTGGAGCGATTGAAACCCGTCTCGGTGTACCAGGAGCCGATCGAAGAAGAGCAGCCAAAGCCGTGGTGGAGCTGGAAGCGCCTGACAGGGATCGGCGCAGCAGTGCTGCTGGCGGGTGTACTCGGGTATGGGCTCTACAAGTATTTCCATCGGCCGGCCAAGTTGGGCGAAAAGGACACCATCGTGCTGGCCGACTTCGTCAACACTACCGGCGATCCGGTATTCGACGGGACCCTGAAGCAGGCGCTGGCGATCCAGTTGGAGCAGTCGCCGTTCCTCAACGTGCTGGCAGACCGGCGAGTGAGCTCGACGCTGAAGCTAATGGATCGGCCGGCGGACGAGCGGTTGACGCACGACGTGGCGCGCGAGGTGTGCCTGCGCAGCAACAGCAAGGCGCTGCTGGAAGGCTCGATCAGCAGCGTGGGCAGCCACTACATGATCGGGCTGAAAGCCGTGAACTGCCAGACCGGTGACACCATCGCCAGCGCGCAGGAGGAGGCCGCCGACCGCGACAACGTACTCAAACGGCTGGGCGAGGCGGGCGACGAGCTGCGCGAAAAGCTGGGTGAATCGCTGATCTCGGTGAAGCGTTTCAACAGGCCGCTGGACCAGGTGACGACCTCATCGCTGGATGCGCTCCAGGCGTACTCCATCGGGCGCTCGATGCAAGCGACGAAGGGCGACGCCGAGTCGGTGCCGTACCATCAGCGGGCAATTGCGCTCGATCCGAATTTCGCTCGTGCTTACGCCTCGCTGGGTATGGCGCAGAATAACCTGCAGGAGACCACCGCGGCGAGCGAGAATTTCCGCAAGGCCTTCGAGTTGCGCGACCGGGTGAGCGAGCGCGAACGCTTCTACATCGAAGCCGCCTACTACAGTTTCGTAACCGGCGAACTGGACAAGGCCAACCAGGTGTACAAGCAATGGGCGCAGGAGTACCCGGTGGACGTGGCCCCGCATAGCAACCTGGCGCTGAATTATGAAGGCATGGGTGAATTCGAGAAGGCGGCCGAGCAATCCCGGGCGGCGATGGACATCTCGCCGTCCTCGGTCACGGGCTACGCCAACCTCATTGCCGCTTATCTCGCGATGGACCGAGTTGACGAAGCCAAGGCGATCTACGACCAGACCAGGCAGCGCAAACTCGACAACGAATACCTCCGCCAGTTGCGTTATGGCATCGCGTTCCTGCAGAACGACGAGGCCGAGATGCGCAGGCAGGTGCAGTCCGCGGGCGAAATTCCCGGCGCCACAGCCCCGTTGCAGGGTATGCAGGCCGACACCGACGCCTACTACGGACGTCTGAATGCGGCGCGGGACGCAACACGTAGCGCCGTGGCTACAGCCAAGCGCGACGGAGCCAACGAGAGCGCCGCGCTGTGGGTGGCCAACGGCGCGGTGCGCGAGGCTTTGTTCGGCAATTCCGTCGAGGCCAGGCAACTGGCCAACGAAGCCCTGGCTCTTTTGCCGGGACAGGACGTTCGCATCGCAGCGGCGTTAACGTTTGCGCTGGCGGGCGACCCGGCTCAGGCGCAAAAACTGATCGACCAACTCAACGCCGGCTCGCCGCTGAACACCATCATCCAGGTGTACTGGCTGCCGTCGATCCGGGCGGCGCTGGCGTTGCACCGCAACGACGACAAACAAGCCATCACGCTACTGGAAGCTGCGGCGCCGTACGAACTGGGCATCGAGAACGTCAGCGTGATGGTGCCGATCTATCTCCGCGGCCTGGCCTACCTCAAAGCCGGACAAGGAGTAGATGCCACCGCCCAGTTCAAGAAGATGCTCGGGCATCGCGGATTGGCGCAGAACGCTCCCATTGAAGCGCTGGCGCAACTCCAACTGGCGCGCTCGCTGGTGATGAGCGGCGACAAAGCATCGGCGCGGCGCGAGTACCAGGACTTCCTCTCTTTATGGAAGCAGGCGGACGCCGACTTATCTCTCTTCAAACAAGCCCAAGCGGAATACGACAAACTGAAGGACTGACGCCAGGAATCCCGCGCGGAGTCATTGGCCTCCGTCTTCGTTTGTGGTGCAGTTTATAATCCGCACTATCTTTCTTTTGGGATGTCCGGGGGGCAAATGATCGGAAGACGATTTGGGCTTCTCCTCGTCGTGCTGCTACTGACAGCGGCTCTTGCCTTGGCGCAGACTTTTCGCGGAAGCATTCTGGGAACCGTGACCGACACTTCGGGGGCCGTGGTCTCCGGAGCAACCGTGAAGGCCCTTAACACTGCGACCGGACTGGAACGCACCACGCAGACCACGACCGACGGCAACTACACCATCTCCGAGCTACCCATCGGGACGTATGCCGTCACCATTACGCAAGCTGGCTTCGAGACTTCGGTGACCAGCAACGTAGTGGTGGACGTAGCCACCGAGCGCCGCGTGGACGTGGTGCTGAAGCCGGGGCAAGTCTCGAACACCGTGGAAGTCTCGGGAGAATTGCTGGCGCAGGTCGACACCACGACCGACGAACTGGGTGGCACGTTGACCGCGCAGACCATCGCCAACATTCCCGTCAATGGCCGCGACTATACCAAGCTCATCTACCTGAACCCGGGCGTCTCCGGCTCGCCCGACCAGATCAGCGATTCTCCGGGATCGTTCGGCACGTTCTCGATGAACGGCTCGCGCGGGCGATCGAACAACTACCTGCTCGACGGCACCGACATGAACGACGGATACCGCAACGATCCCGCCATCAACGAGGCGGGCGTATTCGGCGATCCTGCGACCATCCTGCCGATTGACGCAGTGGGAGAATTGCGCGTGCTGTCGAATTACGAGGCTGAGTATGGGCGCAACAGCGGGGCTGTGGTCAACATCGTGACCAAAAGCGGCACCAACGATTTCCACGGCACGGCGCTGGAGTACTACCGCAGCGGCGCGTTGGGGGCGCGCAACTACTTCAACATCGACAGCCAGCCCAAGAATCCGTTCACCAACAACCAGTTTGGAGGATCGCTGGGCGGACCGATCGTGAAGAACAAGGCGTTCTTCTACGTCAATTATGAAGGCCAGCGCGAGAGTGGCGCGCAGGCCGGACTAAGCTGCGTACCCGACGCCAACGTCATCGCCGCGGCGAAAGCGCAGGCGGCGGCCGACGGAGTGGCGCTGAGCCAGCCGATGCTGAATCTGCTGGCGCGCAACCCGTGGCCGGCGCCTAACATCTTGGGGGCCAGTGCCAATCTCGACGGTACCTGCAATCCGCCCAGCGCGGGAGCGGCGGCAGCGAATCTGGCGACCTCGACGCGCTTCTACAACAATGTGGACAGCGTCATCGTGAAGGGTGACTACAATCCCAATCCCGACAACAACATCACCGGACGCTATTACTACGGCAACAGCAACCAGAGCTTCCCGTTTGCCCAACTTGCCGGCGGACTGTTGCCGGGATTTAATACCGTCACGCCCACTACGGTGCAACTGGTGTCGCTGTCGTGGGTGAAAGTGGTGAACTCGGCACAGGTGAACGAGGCCCGCCTGGGGTGGAACCAGTTCCAGGAGGGGTTCTTTCCGGAAGACCAGAGCTTCAACCCCGCATCGATTGGCCTGAATACCGGCGTGACTGCCTATAACTACGGGTTGCCAAAGGTTTCCGTGGGGTCATTCTCCGTGATCGGCGCCACGGCATCGGTCCCTCGCCAGCGCGTGGACACAAACTGGCATTTCATCGATAACTACTCGTGGCAAATCGGCCGTCACGACTTCAAGTTCGGCTATGAATTTCGCCGCACCACCATCAATATCACCCAAAACAACAACTTTCGCGGCAAGCTGAGCTTCGACGACTTCACCACCTTTCTCGAGGGTCTGCCCTCGGGAGGCAGCCAGGCTTCAGGTTATACCAAGCGTCATGAAGCCGAAAACAATCAGGGATTGTATGTACAGGACAGCTTTCGCTGGACCAAGCGGCTGACCGTGAACTACGGGCTTCGCTGGGACTACTTCGGAGTTCCCAGCGAGAAGAACAATCTGTTCTACCAGTTGACGCCGGCCAATGGAGGCACGCTGGTGCAAGTGGGCGCGAACGGAGGGCCTTCGGGCCTTTACAACAAGGACTACAACAACTTTGCGCCGCGCCTTTCCGTCGCCTACGACCTGACGGGCAATGGCACAACGATCCTGCGCGCCGGATGGGGCCTGTTCTACGACGCCTTTTCGCAAGACATCTTCCTGGGGCACATTCCCTACAACTGTACCTTCTGTCCCGGCCCCGCCTACACCGGCGTGGGCGTGGCCGCAATCGGGTTCTCCGACCTCAGCGGCAATCCCATCACCACCGGCGCGCCGGTATATGGCGCGGCTTCACCGCTGAGTAGTTATTTCGGCGTCGATCCCAACATCCGCACGCCGTATGTACAGAACTGGAACATCAACATCCAGCAGCAGATCACTAACAAGATCATGTTCCAGATCGGCTACGTGGGATCGAAGGGAACCAAGCTGTTCCGCTTCCGCGACATCAACCAGCCCACCCAGGCGCAGATTACAGCCTTCGATCTGAGTCAGTGTGCAACATGGGGACAGACCGCCCCCAATTGCTACATTGCCGGCTTCGACGGCCCCGATGGGGTGAACTACAATGTGCCCCGCACCAACTTCCCCAACTTCTTTTACGTAAACCAGGAGGAAGCTTCCGCCAACTCCATCTACAACGCGCTGCAGACCAGCCTGCACATGAATGCCTGGCATGGTCTTACGCTGCAAGCGAATTACGTCTGGTCGCACTCCATCGACAACGCCAGCGACCTGGAGGACTTCATCCCCAACGCCGCCCAGCCCAACAATAGTTGGAACACGCAAGCGGAGCGCGGCAACTCGAACTTCGACATCCGCAACCGCTTCACGCTGAACTTCACCTACCAGTTGCCCAAGTTCTCCGGTGACTACAGTAAGCTGAAGAACGGTTGGGGCATCGACGGTGTGCTCAACCTGCAGGACGGGCAGCCGTTCAACTTCAACTACAACTTCCAGGGTGACTATTCCGGCTCGGGCGAGGGCTTCGACCGGCCCGACGTAGTGGGACCGATTGTGTATGGCAACGGCCCGTCGAACTTCATCGACCTTGCGTCGTTCGCTGTACCCTGCACCTTCGGCAACACCACCGCGATTACGTCTTCCGGCGACAGCAACTGTCTAGCCGGCACGCGCCACTTCGGCAACCTGGGGCGCAACTCTCTGAAGGGTCCTTCGTTCAAGGAGTTCAACTTCTCGCTGTTCAAAGACACGCGGATTACCGAGAAGTTGCAATTGCAGCTTCGCGCCGAATTCTTCAACCTGTTTAACCATCCCAACTTCGCCAACCCGGTGCTGCCGAACTTCATCGCTGATCCGGGGGTGAACGGAATCGACAGTGCGGGACGCGGCATGGGGTTCTACGCCCTGACCGCTACCGGCGACGTTGGCATCGGCAATCCGTTTCTGGGAGGAGGCGGACCGCGAGGCATTCAGTTCGCCGCCAAGATCAGCTTCTAAATTGCTTTCAGATTGAAGTAAATCCGGCTGTGCCTTCCGGCCGGAAAGCGCATTTTTGTGGGCGAGTGAGATGCTGCGGAGATCGGCTGGGAGCGCTTCCATTGGTTATTGGTGGACTCTGCGCGGACTTATGCGATTTTCGGCGCCCCGGAGCCCGGAGCCTAAAGCCGGGTCGCGGGGCGTCCGCTAGTCGGTCGCGAATCACGTCACCGCCCCGTCTTCGCAGCCGCCTGGTTACTTTCGTTTTCTCGACCATTCGATTCTCCTAGCCATCTGTCTGTGGTGGCGTTATACCGGATCGGTGAGGCCACGGATTTGTGTGCCTCACCGCAGCACGCACAACCCGGCCGCGAAAGGTACTCTCTAACAACTCCCAAGCTTGCACCCGACGAAGCACGGACACGTCCAAAGGGCCAGTCGCGCTCGAAAATTGGTCCGCTAAGTCCTTGTCTGTGAATTGGATAGATATAACTAGCTTGGAATCAATTGCTTAGCGAGGATTTTCTCCTAACCCATTGATTTTAAACAGTCGTCAAAATGCAGTTTGTCATTCGTGGCCAGCTTTTTCCCACTTTGGGAATTACCTTCCGCCGATGTTGCTCCCGTTCTTGACCGGCACCCCCCTCGGCCGGAACTTCACAGCCCGCTCTTCGTGGCCCGAAAAGTGGCCGAGCGTCGATAACCGCTATAGAGAGGTAGAGCGATCGTCGCCCTCTACGCGGATCATCGGATAGGGTCACCCGTGTGCTCTGTGGCGGAGGTGGATCGAGGGCGGCTAGGCCTGTAACGCGCGGTAGATTGCGAATTGCGGGGTGCGGTACACGGCTTGCAGCCACTCGCAGTCCACCAACACCCGCTCGTAAACCAGATTGTGGTAGATGACGAAAGCGGGCCGGGGAGCTTCGGTCAGCGAGTTGCGCAGGTTAGCAAGAACGGCACGGAGTACGTGCTCGGGAAAAGGATTGAACAGATAGACGACAGTGGGCTCGACGGGGAAGACGAAATCGCGCGCGTCCCCGAGCTGCGATTGCAGCGCGAAACACTTCTTCTGTTCGTCGTGGTAGCGGACGATGTTCTGCCGGGCAATGGCTTCGAACTCGGCCAGAAGCTCGACGCCCACGATGCGGCGGAACGGATAGTCGGAGGCCATGAGCAGCGTGCGCCCCTTGCCAGAACCCAGGTCGATGAAGGTGAAGCCTTCGGGCGAAACCGGCAAGGCATGAAGAATCTGGTGAAACAAGTTTGGCTCGGTGGGCTGATATTGGCCACCGGCCAGAAGTTCGCGAATGCGGGTGCGCAGTGACACCGTCGCCCACGTGGTATCGACAAGGTGATTGAAATCGTAGTCGATGTCTCCGTAGCGCGAGCGGCGGCGGGCAGGCGTGAAATCGCGCAGCAACTCGAAGCAACCCTTGGCATAGTAGCGCAGTCCGCCTGTGAATCCTCGAATGCGAAAGGTTTCGCGGACCCACGCGCGGGGACCCTCGGGATGCGCTGGAGCCGGCTGCGACGAGGAACTCACGATGCGATGGTAAACGAACGCTGAGGCTATGAATGGATAGAGCGGGGTGGAGCCGCATGTACAATCGAAGATGATCATCCACGAGCAGTTGCTACGCCGGTACGACTTCCACCTGGGAGGGCTGCGCTCGTCCCAAATCAGCCACAGAAGCAACAGCTATGGAATTATCTAAGCCAAGGAGAACCTGCCATTGAAGAAAGTCTTCGCGGTCGCTGCGCTGCTGGCGGTGCTGATGTCCATCGCTTTTGCCCAGGAGAGACGATACGAGGTGCCTGGCGTATTTTCGTTCACCTACGCTGATGGCTGGACAAAAGGCCCGCGTAAGGGCGCCATGGCCACCGAGCTCGACTGGCTCGTGTACCCGAGCGTTCCAACCGCCAATTTTCACGCCGTGCTGGCGCGGGCGGATTTCTCCTATGACGACTGGATCCGGCGCACAATCAAGACCGCCGCACCCGACCGAGTGCTGGTTTCGAAGGGGGAGTTTGTGACCACCAGCGGCGAAAAGGGCTACAAGCTGGTATGGGACGTCAAGTCACCAAGTGGCATACAGTACGTCTCCAACAATTACCTGTTCCACGGCAAGGGCGACACACAGATTCTGCTGAGCGGGACGGTGGACGCCACCAATGTCGAAAAGTTCGCGCCGATGTTCGACAGTTTCGCCAAGTCGTTCGCGATCACCAAGAGCAAGTAGTTCTGCGCAAGGTAACGCGGGAGGCAGGTCCGCCTCCCGCAAGAGAAATGGCCAGCCACGTCAGGCGAGGTCGAAGAGCAGGAACTCAGCTACGCCGTTGCCGCTGATGCTAGCCAGGGTCAGCTTGTCTTCGCCGCTGATGGCGGCCCCGTCGCCCTTCGTGAGCCGCGTTCCGTTCACGTCCAACTCGCCGCTGACCAACTGTACCCAGGCATGACGGCTGGGCTGCAAGGCGAGGTTAAGCGACTTGCCGCTGTCGAGAAGGGAAGCATAAACGCTGGCATCCTGGTTGATGCGCGTCGATCCGTCACGGCCGTCGTACGACGCGATCAGGCGCAGGCGGTTCTGTTTCTCAGCGCGCGGGAAGGTGCGGTCCTCATAGCTGGGCGGCAGATCGTTGGCCTCCGGCAGGATCCAGATCTGCAACAGGTGCACCGGCTTGTCGGAGTTGTTGTACTCGCTATGCACGACGCCGCTGCCAGCCGACATGCGCTGCACGTCATCCTGCTTGATGGCCGCTTCACGGCCTGTGCTGTCACGATGGCTCAGCTCACCGTCGATGATGTAGGTGATGATCTCCATGTCGCGGTGCGGATGAGCACCGAAGCCCTGGCCGGCACTGACCCAGTCTTCGTTAATGACCCGGAGGTCGCGGAAGCCCATGTGCTTGCGATCGAAGTAGTTGGCGAAGGAAAAAGTGTAACGGGTTTCGAGCCAGCCGTAGTTGCCTTGTCCCCGATCAGCCGATGGCCGGATAGTGATCATAATCTCCTCCTAGTAGTACTCCATAAGATGCTTTAATATTAAAGTAAGATTCAGGGTTGTGGTCCCGCCGTATTGCCAAAAGCGGACGATAAGCGTGGTGCACCTGCCATTAAGGAGTGGGCAGGCCCTGCCTGCCGAGTTGGCGGCACAGGCTGCCAAGCTGCTCCTGCTGAGCGGGAGAAAGCGCGGCCATAAACTCGGTGATTCCCGCGGCGTGCACGGGAAAGAGTCTGCGGATAGCCGACTTGCCCTTGGCCGTCAGCACAACGACGAGCACGCGGCGATCTTCGGGGGACCGCTGGCGGTGTGCCAGGCCCTGTCTTTCTAGATTTCCGACAACCATAGTGAGATTCCCGCCAGTAGTGAGGATCTTTTGGGCGATGTCGGAAAGCGACATGGGGCCAAGATGGTAGAGGGCTTCAAGAACAGCGAACTGGGTGAGTGTGAGGCCCGTGCCTGCGAGATGACGGCCGGCATGGTTGCGGGCGGCGTTGGCGGCACGCATGAGCCGGACGTAGGTGGCCAGGGCCAGGCGCTGCTGGGAGCGATTCGTTGAAGGCGTCACATTGTAATACTACAGCGTTAAAGGAAGTCGCGCCCCTGGACCCGCCCAGGCTACGGCCGTTCAAGTGGGGCACGGTATGGCTAATGCAGCAGATCCCAGGTTGGCGCCCAAAGGATGGGCGCGAGTGCGCGACACCCACTCATGGTGTCACTTCAGCCCGGCGTTTTCGGCGGCCAGTTTTGCGGTGGCGCTCCAGTCGTAGTCTTCCATGCCGCGGCCGATGGCAGCCAGCACGTTGTCGCGCACCAGGCTGGCAATGGGCATAGGGGCGTCCACCGCTTCGGCGGCGGCCAGCACCAGGCGGACATCTTTCAGCCCCAGGCGCATCTTGAAGCCGGCGGGCTGGTAGCGCTGGTCGGCGATGATGCTGCCGTAGGTCTTATACACCGGCGCGGCGAACAGAGTGTTGGTAAGGAAGTCCACAAACTCATGGGGATCGATACCGTACTTGCGAGCCAGCGCGACGGCCTCACCCAGCGACTCGACGACGGAGGAAATGAGGAAGTTGCCGCTGAGCTTGACCACGTTTGCCATCTCGGGTTTCGGGCCAATAATGAACGTGCGCTGCCCGATGGCGTCGAAAACGGGCCGGCAGCGCTCCAAGGCGGCCGCGTCCCCGGCTGCAGCGATGAAAAGCTTGGCGCCTGCCGCGGCTTCGGGGCGGCCGAAGACCGGCGCGGCGACATAATGATGCCCGCGCTTGAGGTGCTCGCCTGCCAGTTGCTGCGAAAGAGCGACGCTGATCGTGCCCATGGATACGTGAATCGAGCCGGGCGGGAGGTGTTCCACGACACCTTCCCTGTCGAGCACGGCCGAGCTGACGGCGTGATCGTCGGCCAACATCGTTATAGCGATTTCAGCTTCGCGGCAGGCCCCCGCGATCGAAGCGGCGACCGTGGCGTTGTCCGCGCGAAATTCGTTCGCCTTGGACAGTGTGCGATTCCAAACTGTGACATCGTGTCCGGCGCGAAGCAGGTTGCGCGCCATGGGAGTGCCCATGTTGCCAAGTCCGAGAAATGCGATCTTCATGTCTGCCTCAGATGCCAGTTGCAAGTTTCCAGTTGCAAGTTTCGGGAAACGGAATTCCCTCGACTCGGACGCGCTACTTGCCGGTGAACAGCAGCGGCGCAAAGGCGGCAAGGTTGCGGCGCCAGACCATCCAAGTGTGGGCGCCGGGAGTCTCGATGTCCGTAAATGCAATGTTCTTCGTCTTCAGCCACGCCTTAAATTTGCGGTTGTCGTCGATGAGGTGGTCGCTGGTGCCGCAGGCGATCCAGAGAATTCGAAGGTGTGAGGTCTGCTTGGCATCAAGCGCGGGGAATTCCGAGGAGTACGAGTCGGGCTGGATTCCGCCCGCGCTGAACGAACCGACGAACGCGAATTTGTCGATGTTGTTAAGGCCGGTCAGCAAGCTCTCGGAGCCGCCCATGGACAGGCCGGCGATGGCGCGGTCTTCACGTCTGGTCGAGACGGGGTAGGCCCTTTCGACTTGCGGCATGACTTCGGTGAGTAGCGACTTGCGAAAGTTGTCGAAGTTGAGCTGGCGAATATCAGGGTGCTCCCACACTGCCCACTTGAACTTGATCATCTCGGGCGTGCCGTAGCCTAGGGGCATGACCACGATCATGGGCTTCACTTTCCCCTGGGCGATGAGGTTGTCGAGGATGACGTTGGCCATGCCGACGGCGGTCCATCCGTTGGCTGCATCACTGTAGCCGTGCAGCAAGTAGAGCGCCGGGTACTTCGTCTTGGTTTTAGGGTCGAAGCCGGGCGGCGTGTACACGTAGAAATCGCGCTGGTCGCCGACCACTTGCGATTTGAAGAAGTGATGATGAATCACGCCGTGCGGGACCTCGGCGACCTCCCACAACTCCGGGGTGGCGCCGGGTACGTGCACCGTATTTTGGGGCTGAATAAGGTTGGGCTTGATGCTGGGATTGTTGGGGTCCATCAGGAAGACGCCGTCGGCGATGAAAATGTAGCCGTAAATGTCGGGCGAGAGCGGGCCGAGGGTGAGGCTCCAGAGGCCGGCGTCGTCGCGAGTCATGGGCAGGGGTTCCGGCTCGGCTTCGAATTGGAGCTTGACTTCTTTTGCGCCGGGGTCGAGAAAGCGAAAGGTGACCTTGCTGTCGGGTTGAACGTCGGGAGAGATGATCGCGGGCGGTTGTTGCTGTTGCCCGAGCGCGAAGGACGCGAAGAGGAGGATGGTCAGCACTGTGCGTTTCATAGCGGGAGAAATAGTAAATGGGCAGAGTAGCCGATAGCCAGTTGCCGGTCAGAACAAGCCGCTGAGACTGCGCCGGCGATGAGAGGAGATGTTGGAACCACCCGATCGCCAACGGCGCGCGATGAGAGCGGGACACCTGAATTGTGAGTCGCCGCGCTTCAGTGCCAGAAATTGCGTACCCAGCGGTGAGCTCGGAGTTTCGCCACCATCTCTGGTGGCAGCGGCCCGGCGTCGGAGGCGGCGACATTGGCAGCGACGTGGCGCACGTTGCGCATGCCGGGGATCACGGTCGAAACGGCCGTTGGCGTCAGAGAGAAACGCAAAGCGAGCGCGGGCAGGCCGTCGAGGGTAATGCCGGTGTCGCGCACGATGCGCTGCACCGCGTCCCAGACTTCCTGCTTGCGATTGCCGCTGAAATAGTTGATGCGAAAGTCACCTGCGGGAAATTTGGTCTCCGGGTTGAGCTTGCCTGTGAGGGCGCCTTCGTCGAATGGCACGCGCACGATCACACCGATGCCGTGCTGCTTGCAGTACGGGAAGAGTTCGTCTTCGGGCGACTGGTCGAAGATGTTGTAAATGACCTGAACGCAGTCGATGAGGCCGGCATCGAGTGCCTTGAGAACGTTGACCGGCTGGTGGTTCTGGATGGAGATGCCGACGAAACGCACCTTGCCGGAAGACTTGAGATCGCGGACGGTCTCCAGCCACTCGGGCTCCCTGGCCCAATCGTCATGCCAGGTGTGGAATTGGTAGATGTCGATTTGCTCGCGGCCGAGGTTACGGAGTGTCTTTTCGAGCGAGGCGAAAACATGCTCGCGCGGGAAAGTGCGGTGGATCGGCGAGCCGGGCTTGACATCCCAGACATAGTCGCGGGGCGGGACTTTGCTGGCAATGACGACGTCGCGGGAGTCACCGAAGGCGCGGGCGATGAGCTGCTCGCTGTGGCCGTCACCATAAACAAGCGCAGTGTCGAAGAAGTTGACGCCCGCGTCGCGCGCGGCATGGAGGGAGCGCAGGGACTCGGAGTCGTCGGCGCCAACCCACATGGCCTTGCCGATGCCCCAGGCGCCGTAGCCGATGTCGCTGACCTTGAGTCGGGTATTTCCAAAGCTGCGGTATTGCATGAGAACTCGATTCTGCCGCGAGGCGACGAAAGACAATTGTAGTCTCAGATCAGCGCAGATGACATTGATGGGAAATGAGTTGAAGGCAACCGCAGATAACACGAGTCAACCCAAGGCGACAATGTGTCTCCCACCCACGTCTTGCGCGGGAGGGCGCCGACCGGTGAATAGTCTGCACGAAGATATGGGATAGTTCCGCCACTAGCGGCCGGGATGGTTCGTAAATAGTTCGAAAAAAGAATTGCCATTGCCGGTTTTCCACTTGCAAGTTTGCAAGACTTCGTGCAAGCTATCCCTGCGTAGGAGAACGCCCGATGCAAACACGAACGCACAACTCAAAGCGTAGGTTGGCGCACCTGATTTTGGGGTGCGGCGACCGTCGGGCTGTTCTTGGAAGTTATCGCTAACTCCTGGCGATTTAATCCTACGCAACCGCAAACGACCATAAGCTTGCTGTAGTAGTGAAAGACTGATCATCCTTCGACTGCGTATCGAAGGCCAACGCAGTCATTCACAGCAACAGGTTTGGCCAGCGCGAAGTAAACGGATACTTCGCGGAAGCTCCATTTGGGCGGGGCTCTGGATCCACCAACCGTGAAGGCTGGCTCCCTGGTCATGAAGGCTCGCGAAGTCAGGTATCGCGAGAAACAGGTTATGGCCGGTGGTGAACCAAACCGTTGGTACTCTCGCCCAAAAGGGCGCAGGGGCCGGAATCCCTGCCGGATCCAGCGGAGGCAGGCGCCTGATATCAGACACCTGCCAGTCGCGGTCCGATCGCAACGGTTGGCTGATGGTTCACCGCTGTATTTGCGGTTGAAATACGGCATCGTGCGAGGGACGAGCGCGAAGTTCGCGCAAAGGAGGTGAGATACGGAGAACGCATTTTGGGTTGTGGTCCGGTTGGTGGTGGCGGCAGACCTGATCGGCCGTGCGCTGTGGAACATTAGCATTGGCACGGAGTCTCCATGTCTCAGTCTCACCTGCGCCAAAGCCATGGTCACCCGTGGCGCGGGAGACAAGGTAATGGTCACCTGCAACTTCGCAGGCGCGATGCGTGGGATGAACTTCACCGTTCTCGAGTGTACCGGGTTCCTTGTCGAAGGCAGCAACAGCAAGCTGGTCAAACTGGTGAAGATCGAGGGCTTCGCACCCGATAAGCACGAAGTACATGCGATGATATCCCGCCCTATCTCCGAAAAACGGTAATGAAGATGAACCGCTCGCAGTAATTGCAGTCCGAGGCAGAAGACCGCGAGGGAAGGCGCGCGAGAGGAGGTGAGACATGGAGATCTTGTTCGTCATTTTCTTCAGTGCCCTTGTAGTTGCAATCGGCATCGCCCTAACCCCGACCGGCGGCGAAGAGGCGACCGCTTCGTCAGCGGCGTGGCAAGGGCAAGTAGCAGTCGGAGAGTTTGATGTCCCACATTGTCACAGTTGACTGGCTGGATGCTGACGCGTGAGATTCATCCACATTTCACCTGCAGTTTACGAAGCCGTGAAGTGAATCGCACAAAATATGGTGCAGGGTGGTACGAGCTGGCTGAAGGCGTGCAGGCGGCGTATGGCGATTCGCGAGGAAGTTCTGGCAAACCCGCTGGGACATCGATGTAAAAGCAAGCTGGTACTTGATAATTTGCCATTCTCGCCGGGCGACGTGACTGCCGGCAGCGAGGACGAATTACAAGCCGTGGTTATGGGCAATGCCGCCGCTTGTGACCTTCCCATTACCATCCGCGATTCCCGATTCTTGCAAAACATTGCCAAACGCAGTTCCAGCGGTGTTGCTTCACGCAGCACCTACCGCGAGCTGCAGGAGTTCCTCAGCGACCACGAGCAAGTATGGGAGAACTGCTGGGTGCGTTTTCTGTCACGCCGCCTGAGCCCGCACGCGCTTAATACGTTTCTAGCCGACCTGAAGATCGGCGAACGCGGTCAATCGAAACGGCACCGCGCTGATTCGGTGAAGTTCACCTTCGAGCAGGCAGGCGAAACGTGGCTCCGCGTTCCCATCAGCTACGCCTTGAAGCTGGCGCTGGCCGACCTTGCAGGCACGCAACCGCACATGCCGGAGAGAATGCAGCGCGAGGCAAAGCGCCTGCTGCGCTATTTCTCCAACGACAATACCTCGCCGGAGACGACCTCGTTCCACGTGGTGAGTTCGACCGAGGAAACCCTGGTGGGGGAGGCGGTGGCGCGGGAATCGGCGCGGCGCTTTTTGTTCAGTTCGCTGCTGATGTCGTGGGCGAACCTGCGCTTCGGGTTGCTGGAGTCGGGCCAGCGTGCGCTGGTGTATCACGCGCCACATCCCCCGGTGCGGCAAACCGAGCTGTCGTCGTGCATCTCCGACTCGTTTTATCGCGAGCTGTTCATGAGCCCGTGCCTCTCGGGCTGGGACGATGGCGAAGCCAAGGCTGATTACATGCACCTGTGCCACCAGGTGCTGAGCCGCAGCCAGTTGAACTCCGTGGCCAAGTTGCGCGAAGCGGGCATCATCTCGAACAACCTGATCGTGCTGCCCAGCCTGTCGAATGTGAGCCTGGCCAACAACGGCATCCATATCACCATGGGCAGCCGGGCGCTGACGCGGGTCATTGCGCATCACGGCGACGAAGACGAGGCGCACCGCGAGGAGAAACGGTTGGGCGACCTCGTCATCAAAGTCTACGAACATTTCCTTGCGTTGTTCGTGGGGACCTACTCAGCGGCCCCTTATCGCATCGACTTCGCGGAGTTCCATCCCGAAAAGCTGCTGGCGTTTCTGCCGCACGAGCTGGACTTCACCCACCTGCGGCTGATGTGGCGTGAGTGGCGCGAGAAAGCGAAGATGCGGGTGCTCGGCCGCGCCGTGACACCATACGGTCCACTGGGCATCGACAATTTCCGGGCGAGGATTTTTGGGCTGCGCGGCGACCTGGTGCCCGATTACAGGTTGTTGAACTATCCCGTCGCGTGGCTGGCGACGGAGCGGGCTTCCGCGCTGGACGGCAAACCGGGCAATGTTTCCCGGCTGGTGGAGGAGCTGGATGAACTCGGTATCGTCGATCGGCGCCTGTCGTTTTACATGCCGGTGCGGTTGCGGGAGTTCGGACGCATGGGCTTCTCGGGGTTCGAGGGCCGGTACTACAGCCTGTTTCCCGGCTTTGTGCGCGACATGGCGCCGGCGGGCGATTTGCAGCAGTTGCTGCTGATGGCGGCGTACCAGCTTGCTCTCGACGGCACGGTACAGGCGGAGGACATTCCGGACGATCCGACGTCAGAGAGCGAGCGGCGGCAGCCGTTCTTCTTCGCGGCCGCTGGATTGCCGGCGTTCTACGTCCACAAGAAATCGCGCAATGCATTGCTGCGACAGATCCTTTCCCATTGCAAGAAGACGCGTTCGAGCTGGCGGCATCCCGAGTATCTGCGGGTCTCGATCCGCGACTATAGGGAAGCGCTAGTGGGGTGGCTGGAGGCGAATGCGCGCGAAACCATTGAGCTGGCCAGCGCAAAGCTCAACCTTGTCGAACTCCGCTTCCGGCTGGCCGACAAGAGCCAGCAGGCGCACCGGCGCGTTATGGACGGCGTCCTTGCCGAGGTTGGGAGCAGTGACCCCATGCGGCTGCGGGCGCGCGAGTTCAATCGGGTGGCAGAGCAACACTACCGCGAGACGCTGCGCCAAGCCAACCTGAGCGAGGCCTTTGAGCAATTGCGCGAGGATACCGTGGCGATGGCGAAGAGCGAGCATGCGGAGATGACGACCATGGTCCGTTACGGTGTGCGGGTGCAAGAGCCGGTGCGCTTCCTCGACAGCATCGGGGAGCGATTGGTGAACGACGATCTGACGGCGCCGGAAGTGGCCACGGTGCTCAACCTTCTCCTGTTGCTGAGCACCCTGAAGACAGAAGAGGGAGCGCCATGCCGCGCATAAGTCGTGCAAGACATCAGTACATTGACCGCGCCACCGGAGAGGTGGCCGACGAGAGGCTGATGGCCGACCCAATAATCAGCAGGCTCTATTCGCCCAAGCTGGAAAACGCTCCCCTGCTGGCCAGCCTGGCGTCGAGCGGCAAGATGTCAAAGGTGCTGGGCTATCTCAATTACGACAACGTGCTGTCGTCACGCGTGTCAGGGATGCAGCGGTTTCTGCGCAAGTGCGATATCAATCTGGGCGAACTGGTGGATGAAGCTGCCACGCTCGACACGCCGCGCAAGGTTTTCGAGCGGAAGATCAAGTACTGGTACTATCGCCCGTTGCCGCGGGCCGAGCACTGCGTGGTGTGTCCGGCGGATTCGCGGGTGATGATGGGCTCGCTGCGCGAGACCTCGGGACTGTGCATTAAGGGGAAGTTCTTCGAGTTCCCGGAACTGCTGGGCGGGAAAGGCTCGCGCTGGACGCGGCGCTTTGCTGAGGGCGACTTCGCAGTATTCCGGCTGACACCGGAAAAATATCACTACACGCACGTACCGGCTGCGGGTGAGGTGGCCGACTTCTACAGCGTGCCAGGCCGCTACCACTCATGTAACCCGCAGGCCGCAGTGCGCCTGTTGACGCCGTATTCGAAGAACCGGCGGGTAGTGACCGTGATCGATACCGACCGCAAGGGAGGCGACCACGTCGGGTATGTGGCGATGATTGAGGTGGTAGCCCTGATGGTCGGCCAGATCGTCCAGCGCTACAGCGAAGAGCGATACGACAATCCTCAGCCGCTGGAGAAGGGCATTTACTTGCGGCGGGGCGCGCCGAAAGCCTTGTTTCGTCCCGGAAGCAGCACGGTGGTGCTGCTGTTCGAGCCGGACCGAGTACGCTTTGCCCGCGACCTGGTGCGCAACCAGCGTAGGGAAGGTGTGTTTAGTCGCTTCACCACTGGTTTCGGGCTTGCGGTGGTGGAAACCGACGTAAGAGTGCGCAGTTTGCTAGGGCAACCGGTGGAGGTGCAGCCATAATAAACGCGGTGTTCGTGGCGGGGCTGGCGGCCGTGCTCTTTGGCGTGCTGGCTTGGGGCATCCGAACGCTTCCGGCGGAGCGCTGGCAGATGATTGCAGCGGTGCCGATGGCGAAGAATGGTAACGGCGAGTGGCAGGGACTGAACCTGACCTTCTATGGCTTTTTCAGCGCGACTGGGAGCACATTTGGCGTAGCGCTCGTGATCGTGTTGCTGTCGTCGGTAGGAATGCCGAGGGTGGCGGCAGCGGCCGTGATTGCCGTCATGTTGGCGATTTGCGTGCCGGCGTCGAGGGTGCTGGCGCGCTTGATCGAAGGCAAGCGCAACACGTTCACCATCGCCGGCGCGGCGTTCCTGGCATCGCTGATCCTGCCGCCGGGACTTCTGCTGGCGCAGCGTGTTCTCGCGGCGTGGCTGGACATGCGGATTGAGGTGATGCCGATCCTAGCAGCGTCGGCGATTGCTTATGCGCTGTCAGAGGCCATCGGCCGGCTGGCGTGTCTGAGCTTCGGGTGCTGCTATGGCAAGCCGCTGCGCGAGACTGGCCCGAGGCTGGCGCGGCTGTTTGCGCGCTTTCCGCTGGTATTTCACGGCAGCACAAAAAAGGTAGCGTACGCCTCGGGACTGGCGGAGGAGCCGCTGGTTCCCGTGCAAACCGTGACCGCTGCGATCTTCAGCATGTCGGGCCTCATTGGGCTGGGACTGTTTCTCGGCGGCCACTTCCGCCTGGCGGGCATGGTCCCGGCGCTGGCGACGTGGGGCTGGCGAGCCGTCTCGGAGTTGCTGCGCGCCGACCATCGCGGCAACACACGGCTGTCGGTTTACCTGGCGATGGCACTGATTGCAATGGCGTACCTGGCTGTGATGATGACGCTTCTGCCGGGCGGCGGTACGGTGCCGAACTTGGAGGCCGGCCTGGCAAAGTTGGTCTCGACGGGCGTGATCGTAATGCTGCAAGGGATGTGGGTGGGACTCTTCCTTTACTATGGGCGCAGCCGGGTGACCGGGTCCGTGGTCTCGTTCCACGTAGTGGTGGAGCGGGTGTAAGCTACGGAGCGACGACGCGCCAGAGGCAAAGTTGGAACGCGGTCCACTGATCCAAGAATGCTGATGTCGCCCGCATACCCACAGTTTCGCATCCGGCAAACCCCATGTGCGAAAATGGTGCGCTATGCCTATCGATCCTCGCGCGGGAAAGCCCGCCACACCTGACATGCTGGTGGACGTCCACCAGCTCATCGCCGCCTATTACGACAAGAAGCCTGACGTTTCCATCCCGACCGAAAGGGTTGCGTTCGGCACCTCGGGACATCGCGGGTCGTCGTTTCACACGTCGTTCAATGAGAACCACATTCTTGCCATCTCGCAGGCCATCTGTGAATATCGCAAGGCGGAGGGCACCTCCGGACCGCTTTTTCTCGCCAAGGATACCCACGCGTTGAGCCGTCCTGCCTTCGAGAGCGCGCTGGAAGTGCTAGGGGCCAACGGCCTTGAGGTAATGGTGGATATGGATCTCGGTTACACGCCGACTCCGGCGCTGTCGCACGCCATTCTCGAGTACAACCGCGAACGCAAGAACGGGCTGGCGGACGGCATCGTAATTACGCCGTCGCACAATCCGCCGGAGGATGGCGGCTTCAAGTACAACCCGACGAACGGCGGACCCGCAGATACGGCGGCGACAAAGTGGATCGAAGACCGGGCGAACGCCATCCTGGCCGACAACATGAAGGGTGTGCAGCGGACAAAGTATTTGACGGCGCTGGATTCGGCTAACACGCACCGCCACGATTTCGTATCGGAATATGTGGATGACCTGGGCGCGATCATCGACTTTGATCCGATCAAGGCGGCACAGCCAAAGCTGGGAGCCGATCCGTTGGGCGGCGCGTCGGTGGCCTATTGGGGCCGCATCGCCGAGAAGTACGGCTTGAACATGGAGGTGGTGGACACCACCGTCGATCCTACCTTCCGCTTTATGCACGTGGATTGGGACGGCAAGATCCGCATGGACTGCTCGTCTCCTTATGCGATGGCAGGTTTGATTGCGCTGCGCGACAAGTACCAGGTCGCGTTCGCCTGTGATACCGATGCCGACCGCCACGGCGTGGTGGCCAGCGTGGGACTGCTGAATCCGAATCATTATTTGGCGGTGGCGATTAACTATCTGTTCCGCAACCGGCCGGGATGGAGCCCCAACGCCGGGGTGGGCAAGACCTTGGTCAGCAGCAGCATGATCAATTACGTTGCCAAGAGCCTGGGACGCAAGCTGGTGGAAGTTCCTGTGGGCTTCAAGTGGTTTGTAGACGGACTGCTCGACGGCTCACTCGGCTTCGGCGGCGAAGAGAGCGCGGGAGCGTCGTTCCTGCGGCGCGATGGCACGGTGTGGAGCACGGACAAGGATGGACTCATCATGGGGCTATTGGCGGCGGAGATGCTGTCGCGCACCGGCAAAGACCCCGGCCAACTCTACGCCGAGCTGACAGCCCAGTTCGGCGATCCCGTGTACGAGCGCATTGATGCTCCTGCGAACCCCGAGCAGAAGGCCGTGCTCGCCAAGCTGTCGCCGAGTGATGTCAAGGAGACGAAACTGGCAGGCGACAAGATCGAAGCTATGCTGACGACGGCTCCGGGGAACGGCGCGCCCATCGGTGGGCTGAAGGCAGTGACGGCACGGGGATGGTTTGCCGCCCGGCCGTCGGGCACCGAAAACGTGTACAAGGTTTACGCCGAGAGCTTTGCCGGGCAAGAGCATCTGGAGCGCTTGCAGACCGAGGCGCAGGAGCTGATTTCGCGAGTGTTTAAGGCGGCAGGGGCGTAAACCGGGAAAGACGTTCGTAGTTTCCAGTTTCGAGTTTCGAGACAATCATAAGCAACCACGGATTTGCATGGCTGACACGGAGATCCACCCGACGTGCCGGCAGCCGTGGAGCATCGACGACTGCATGAAAACCTGGGACACACGACTGATTCGCATGACCCTCGCAAGTGTGATTGTTGGTGCGATGACGGGTGTGGTCGGCGGCTCGTTTCGCTGGTGCCTCGAACGTGCCGAGCAATTTCGTGACAAAACAGTTCAGTGGTCGCATAGCGATCCCTATGTTGGCTGGATTGTGCCCGTGGTGTTGGCGCTGGTCGCGGTAGCGATCGCGCGGCTGCTGGTGTTGAAGCTGGCGCCGGCGGCTTCGGGCAGCGGCATTCACCGGGTCGAGGCCATCATGGCGGGCGAGATCGATCCGGCCAACGACCTGGTGCTGCCGGTGAAGTTCTTCGGCGGGTTGCTTTCTCTGGGCTCGGGCATGGCGTTGGGACGCGAGGGCCCCACGGTGCAGATGGGTGCATCGATCGGTCACATGACTGCGCCGTGGTTCGTACGCGAGAATGACGACCGACGAGTCGTACTCGCGGCAGGTGCTGGCGCGGGCCTGGCGGTGGCATTCAATGCGCCAATCGGAGGCTCGGTGTTCGTGTTTGAAGAACTGACTTCGAGCTTCACGCCATGGCTGCTGGTGGCCACGCTAAGCGCAGCGACCTTCGCCGTCGGCGTTATGCGCTGGATGATCGGTAATCAGTATGTCTTTTTCGTATTGCCGGGAGCTGCGCCACAAGGACGTGCCGTATGGTTCTTCCTGCTGTTGGGAGGATTACTGGGAATCGCGGGAGCCGCCTACAACGAGCTTTCGCTGAAGCTGCTCGATCTCACCGAGAAGTTTGCCAAGTATCCGGCGGTGGCCAGGGCAGCGCTCATCGGCGCCGTGGTAGGCCTCGTGGCGTTCTTCGCGCCTGCGCTGGTCGGCAGCGGCGATACTCTGACGCAGTCGATTCTGTCGGGGAAGGTCCCGCTTCGCGCCCTGGGATTGGTGTTTCTGATACGGTTCCTGCTTGGGCCATGGTCGTATGCGGCGGAGACCCCAGGCGGAATGTTCGCACCGTTGTTGCTGGTGGGGACGGCGTTCGGCGCTCTGTTCGGCGGAGTGGTGCATCATCTTGATCCCAATGTGTCAGTTTCGGCTGTGGACTTTGCCATCGTGGGGATGGTGGCGTTGTTCGCCGCGAGTGTGCGCGCTCCCCTAACGGGAATTGTGCTGGCGATTGAGATGACTGGCCGCGGCGATCTGACGCTGGGGATGCTGGGCTCAGCGCTGGGCGCGATGCTGGTGGCCATGCTGCTGAAGTCGCCGCCGATCTACCAGAGCCTGCGCGAGAGAATGCTGATTCGGGAGCGGACGCAGAAGGCAAATCTAGAGGTCGCACAAACAACGCCGGGTTCCTGACATTACGACCGTCCGGAACTTTCGCCATCTGCCGACCATCAACGTGATGCACGTGCCGACGGCTTAAGTGCGCGCAGTTAGCTTCGACAGCACCGCCAAGGCACGATTTTTGTAGATTCGATCGCGAAAGGAATTGGGTTGCGGAATCATAACCCGAGTTTGCTGCGATGCAATAGCCTAGCTACAACGATTCGGAACCACAGATGGCACGTTCGCCGGTAAGCAGGTAACGGTCCAAACAGTCGGGTAGCGAGGCGGCGACGACGGTGGCGAGTTGAGCAGCGCGCTCGGCGTCGGGCTTCTGCGTCGCGGGATCACCGGCAATGAAGATCGTCGCCATGCCAAGGCGGCGGCCCGCCTCAATATCGGACAGAGAGTCGCCGATCATCAGGCTGTTGCCGGGACGGGCAGCGGGAAAATCGGCATAGGCCTGCTCGAACAGGCCAGTGTCGGGTTTGCGGCAGCGGCACTGCCCGATATCGTGGGGGCAGGTGTAGATAGCGTCGAGATGGGCACCGCATGGCGCAAGATGGTCGCGCAGACGCTGGTGGATCGCCTCCAGATCGGCGGCGGTCATGTGGCCAAGGGCGACGCCGCGCTGGTTGGTGACGAGGATGACCGTGCGGCCGGAGCGATTGAGCCTGGCAATGGCCTGTTCGACGCCCGGCAGAAGGTGGAATTGCTCCCAGCAGGTGACGTAGGAGCCTTCCGGCGGTTTCCGGTTCAGGATTCCGTCCCGATCTAGGAAAACTAAAGTAACATGGGCAAACATTTTTGTGCCGAAGCGCACTCCGGCAACCCTATAATGGCATAAAGTAGTTTACTCCCTTGTGGCAGCACGACCCTCACACTCTACGTGTCTTGAGGGCTGCATGCCGTCTTCCTTGAATCTTGAAAGTTTGTTTTCCGAAGCCATGTCACGGCACTTGGCCGTCGTGCAGCAGTTGGATGAGCAGCGGCCGCGGCTGGAAGAAGTCGCTGGCCGCATGACCCAGGCATTGCTCAAGGGCAACAAGATCCTGTGGTGCGGCAACGGCGGAAGTGCGTCGGACGCTCAGCACCTGGCGGCGGAACTGGTGGGCCGCTATCGCCGCGACCGCCCGGCGCTGGCGTCGATTGCGCTGACCGAGAATGCGGCGTCGGTGATTGGCATCGCCAACGATTACGGGTTTCGCGATGTTTTCGCGCGTCAGGTCGAAGCACTGTGCCAGCCTGGCGATGTGTTCGTGGGGATCTCGACCTCGGGCAACAGTCGCAATGTCGCGGTGGCGACGGAGAGAGCGCGGGCGATCGGAGCATTCACCGTCGCCATCACGGGCGAGCACGGCGGACGCTTGGGTAGCGCCGCCGAAGTGTGGCTGCGCATCCCTTCTCGCGACACGGCCCGTATCCAGGAGGCCTACATGCTGTGCGGCCACATGGTATGTGACTGGGTCGAGTTGGCTACCTGCATCTCGAATGCGGTGGAAGTGCGGGGGAAGGCGTAATGACGGCGAACCCGATGGAATTGATGGAAACGGTGGCGAGCGGATTCGGCAAGCCCAATGTGCTGGTGGTGGGCGACGTGATGCTCGACAAGTACGTGTGGGGCGAAGTGGAGCGCATCTCGCCGGAGGCGCCTGTCCCGATACTGCGCGCCGGCCGGCAAAGCGAGCAGCCCGGCGGAGCGGCCAATGTCGCAATGAACCTGGCGGGGCTGGGAGCGCGAGTCACTGTAATGGGATTCGCTGGTGGCGATGACGACCATCGCATCCTCGAATCGCTCTTGCACAAGGCCGGTGTGAAGTACGCCTTCCTGGCCTGTCCTGGCGTGCCGACCACCTCTAAGCTGCGCGTCCTGGCGGGGCACCAACAATTGCTGCGCATGGACCGGGAAGCGCAACGCACCGATCTCAACGGGGCGGCGGACGACCTGATTCGTCAGGCCATCGTGTCCCTGCCCGGAACCTCGGTCGTGGTGCTCTCGGACTACGCCAAAGGTGTGCTGAGCGAGCGGGTGTGCCGCGCCCTTATCGCCGAGGCCAGACGGCTGAAGGTTCCGGTGGTGGTCGATCCCAAAGGACGCGACTTCGGGCGCTATCACGGCGCCAGCACGATATGTCCCAACGCCAAGGAACTGGCGGCGGCCACTGGCGAATCTGCCAGCGATCTGAAATGGCTGCTGGCCGCAGGGCAGTCGATGGTGGCGGCGCTCAATCTGCAGCACATGTTGGTGACCCTGAGCGAGAAGGGGATCACCATTCTGCGGCAGGATTCTAGCTGCCACGTTCCGGCGGAGGTGCGCCAGGTATTTGATGTCTCGGGTGCGGGCGACACGGTGGTGGCCGTCGTGGCGGCCGCGATGGCGGCGGGCGTGCCGATTGAGGCGGCAGCTCGGCTGGCGAACCTGGCGGCGGGCGTAGTCATCGGCAAGGTGGGTACGGTTCCCATCCAGCGCGAGGAATTGCTGGGAGCGCTGGGGCGGGAATTGCAAGCCGGCTCGGTCGAGAAAGTCATGCCCTGGGAGGGATTGCTGGCACGAGTGGCGGCCTGGCGGGCGAGCGGTTCACAGATCGTGTTCACCAATGGATGCTTCGATCTGTTACATGTGGGGCATATCACGCTGCTGGAAAGGGCGCGGCGCATGGGAGATCGGCTGATCGTCGCGGTGAACAGCGACCGCTCTGTGCGGGTGCTGAAGGGGGTGGGCCGTCCGCTGGTCAGCGAGCGAGACCGGGCGCGCGTTCTGGCGGCACTGGCAGCTGTGGATGCCGTGGTTATCTTCGACGAGGAAACGCCGCTGCGGCTGGTCGAGGCGCTACGACCCGACGTATTGGTGAAGGGCGGAGATTACACCGAGGCTGATGTAGTCGGTGCCGGCGAGGTGCGAGGCTGGGGAGGCCGGTTGGAACTGGTTCCGCTCGTGGCCGGATGCAGTACGACTGGACTCATTGCGCGCTCGGGCACCCGGGCGATCGCAGAGGCGTGATCATGATGGCTATGCTTTGTTTCGTGATGATTCCGACGTGGCTCGCCATGGTCCGGCGCAAATACTTAGCCGGGGCCACGCGGACGAGCCGGAGAGCGGAGGTTCCGCGCGACATCATCGTCTTTTGCCTGGACCAACTGGGCGATCTGGTTTTGACAACGCCGCTGTTCCGCGAGCTGAAACGCCTCTACCCCAGCGCGCGGTGCGCCGTGGTTGTGCCGTCCGAGTACAAGACAATCCTGGCCACGAATCGCCACGTCGATGACATTCTGCCCTTCCAGTTGGTTAAGGCACGTTGGCTTCCTGCCCGAGCGCAAAGGCTGGCGTCGGCACTGTGGTTCTATCGAACAGTTTTGTGGCGGCGTTACTTTGATCTGGCCATTGTGCCGCGGTGGGACTTGGATGAGAGTCTCGCGACACTCTTATGCGAGTTGACCAATGCGGGCACACGGGTTGGGCACAGCGCGCAGGCGTCGGCGGCGAAGCAGCGGTTCAATCGCGGCTTCGATGCGGCGTTTGATGTACTGGTGCCATCCGGGCCGGTGCAGCATGAAGTGGACCGCAACCTCGCCATCGTGGAGGCGCTGGGCGGGACGGTCGGAAGCCGTCAGCTGGAGATATGCCTGACGGAAAATGATCGCAAGTTTGCCAGCGAGTTGCTCAAGCACCACGACCGGCACCGGCTCCTGGTCGCGGTCGGCATCGGCGGGCGGGCCGCCAGCCGCAAATGGCCACTGCAACGATACGCGGAATGCATCGCGCGTCTGCACCACGAGCGAATCGTGCAGCCGGTGATTGTGTGCTCGGCAGCGGAGGATGCCGAAGCGTCGGCGCTGTCGGTGATGCTGCCGGTGCCCCCCTACATTCTCAGTGGCGTTCCGCTGCGGGCAGTCGGCGCGGTGCTGGAGCAGTGCGATCTGTTCGTAGGCAACGACAGCGGCACGGCGCACCTGGCGGCGGCCATGGAATGCCCGACTGTGGTGGTCTCGCGGCATCCGGCGAACGGCGACCGCAATCACGCCAACAGCCCGGCGCGGTTTGGGCCGCGCTGCGCGGTGTCGCGAGTCGTGCAGCCGGTGACGGGAGCGGGTGGGTGCGTGGCTTCGTGCCGCTCGGCGGAGCCGCACTGCATCCTGCGGGTGACCGTGGACAGAGTCGTTGCTGCGGCGCTGGAGATGCTTCCTCGGGAGGTACCGGCGAAGTTTCGGACGATCGTTCCGCTGAACAGCCGAGCGACCTTGCCCGCTGAGGCACGGCCAGATGGAGCCTTGGGACCGGCCTGATGCCTATCATGGACGGCTGGCGACAGACTCGCGGCGGGCGAATCGTCGTAGCGGTTTCATCAGGGGCGGCTGCGCGAACCCTGTCGTCCTTGCTGACGCTGGTGTCCCTGCCGCTGGCCGTGCGCTACCTTGGCGCTGAACGTTTCGGGCTGTGGGCCACAATTACCAGCACGGTGGTCTTCCTCAACCTTCTCGACTTCGGTGTCGCCGGCACGCTGACCAACCACATAGCCCACTCCTACGCTGTGGGAGATTGGAAGTCAGCTGCACGTTACACCACCAATGCACTGACGCTCACGGTTGCGATGGTGGGTCTTGCGGGCTTGGCGCTGGCCACAGCCTGGTCCCGCATTGACTGGATGAAGTTGTTGAACGTGGGCACCAGCGTGCCGCGCGGCGAAGTAACTGCAACCGTCGCCGCGGCTGCCGGCCTCATGTTGCTCGGGCTGCCCGCGTCGCTGAGCAGCAGGATTTTCGCCGGGTATCAGGAAGTTCAATTCAACAACCTTGTCATCGCCGTCGCTACAGTAGCGAACTTGGTTGGCCTCCTGACAGGAATCGTGCTGCGGGTCCCCATGCCGGCCTTGTTCCTGATGGCGGCGGGGGGCGTGACGCTGTGTAACCTGGCGGCACTGGCGGGGACGCTGCTGTGGTACAAGCCCTGGCTGCGTCCGCAGATGACGTGGCTCGCATGGCCGATGGTGCGCGAGTTACTTAGCTCGGGCTCGGGGTTTTTCCTCATACAGGTTGCGGGCGCGGTGGTATTCAGCTCTGACAATGTGGTAGTGAGCCATTATCTCGGCGCAGCGCAAGTCACGCCTTACAACGTGACCTGGAGGCTGGTGGGGTTGACGGCGGTAATGCAGTCGCTGCTCTTTCCGGCGCTGTGGCCTGCGTTTGCCGAGGCCTATGCGGGCCGTGATTACGGATGGATGCGGCGGGCGTTCCGCCTGACGATGTGGGGAACCGTAGCGCTGAACTCCGGCTTTGCCGTGGCCCTGATGGCAGTCGGCAAGCCGGTGATTCGCTGGTGGGCGGGTGAGGCGGCAGTCCCTTCCACCGCTCTGCTGGCGGCGATGGCGCTGTGGTCGCTGATCAGCGGATGCATGACGGTGGAGTCGTGCCTTCTGGCGGCGGTGAACCGAACCCGCGAACAGGGAGTGTTCTCGGTACTTGCGGCTGCTTTGAATCTGGTGCTATCCATCGTGCTGGTGCAGCGGATTGGCGCGGTGGGCGTGATCTCTGGAACGATCCTTTCGTACCTGCTGGTGCTGATCGTGCCGCAGAGTCTGATCGCGCGCAGTGTGCTGCGGGTGCACTGTGAGCCTGCCGGTTTGCAATGTAGCCCGCAACCGATGACCAGTTACCAGCCCCAGTGAAAACCTCTAGCCCTGCAGAAATCTTCCCCATGCTATGATGTCTCGCTTTCAGGAGACACCATGTCGATGACCCCATCCCGCCGTCATTTTCTGCAGGCCGCTGCCGGGGCCGCCGCAGTCGGCATCACCACCGCCGCCCGTTCGTTTGGTAATACGCACATGCTGCAGGTTGCCATGAACTTCCCCGCGCCTCCGGGGCCAGACCGCCTGCCGCCGGAGTGGTATCAGCGCAAGATCAGGCAGGTGCAGGCCAAGATGGCCGAGCGCAACCTGAATGCTCTGGTACTGCTCAATGCGCACAACGTGGTGTACACCACCGGTTACTTCCATCTTCCCACCGAGCGTCCCCTGGCGGTGCTGATTCCGGCATCAGGCGAGCCGGCGCTGTTCGTGCCCGGGCTCGAGTCAGACCAGGTCAAGCTGTGGTGGATCAAGGACGTCGAGGTGTACTTCGACTATCCCGGACCGGTGAACCGGGTGCAGTGGATCTTCGAGCGTATCAACGCCCGCGGGCTCGGGGGCGGAACCATCGGCATTGAGGAGTGTACGCCCTCGCGGCTGGCGCACATTCAGGCTGGCGCGCCCAAGGCCAAGCTGATGGAAGCGGGTGACATCGTGGAGCAGATGCGATGGGTGAAGGACCCCGGGGAGATTGGCGTGATGCGCCGCGCCACGTACTTCGCCGATTACACCGTGGCTGCCGGGCGTGCCTACATCGAGGCCAACGGCAGCGTCACCGAGAACCAGATCCTCAAGGCTAGTGCCGACGCCGTAGCCGACAAGATGGGGAAAGAACTGACTTCGGTGGTGGGCGTCGGAATCGATCCGCCCTTCGGCGGACTGGTGCCCTTCGGAAAACGTTCGGCATTTCCCCACGCCGTTCCCAGTAGCGACAAGCTAAAGAAAGGCGATGCCCTAATCCTGAGTCTGGGCGCGATGGTGGGAGGCTACAACGTGGAGTGTGAGCGTTCGTTCTCCGTCGGCCCGCCCAGTGATCATGCCAAGAAGTTGTTCGACGCCATGCTGGCGGCGCACGACATGGCCGCGGCCAACATGAAGGAGGGCATGGTGGCCGAGGAAGTGGACGCCATGAGCCTCGACCAGATCCGCAAGGCGGGATTCGCGCAGTTCCTCAAGCACCGCACTGGGCACGGCATCGGACTGGAAGGCCATGAGCCGCCATGGATCGCCGAAGGCGACAAGACGGTGCTGAAAGTAGGCATGACGTTCAGTTGCGAGCCGGGCGTTTACGATCCCAATTGGGGCGGCTTCCGGCACTCGGACACGGTGATCGTCGGCGAGACCCGTGGGGAAATCATTAACAAGTACCCCACCCGCTTGAACGACATGACTATCACGATCTAGGCATCAAGCTTCGACGAGAGCGACAACAGAATTGCGCGGATGACACGGATGAGACCGTGGTTACAAAGGCAGCAGGAAGCTAACGGGCGGTTTCGTCGAGTTGTGCAGCGGCAACGCGGCGGGAACGGGTGGCCACATTCAACCCTATGCTGTAGAGCAGCAGCTCGATGCAAATGAACATTGTAACGGCTTCGAAAACAGTCACGATGAATACTATCGGGCGGATCGGGTACGGGTAGCCTGACAGCGTATGGATCGCATAGGGATACCCGGCAAGCAGTGCGATGGCAATCATCGCCAGTGCTACGGAGAGCTTCGTCAGAGCAGTGAACTCGTGCACTTGGGACTTCGGTACTGGTGGCGTGTGGAGATACCAATGGGCGCACCAGGCGCAAAGAACCAGGAGACCGGCGACCGAGCTGGCGTGCTGCAGGATCTTTGACAGCGGCATGGCGTGCAGAAAGGGGATCGCTACTGGGCTGCTTAGTACTTGCCAGAATGTAGTGACGCGGGTATGGCTGTGGGTGAACTGGTCCCACACGAGGTGAGTGAAGATGCCCACCGCAATCCAGACAAGGATGGAGACGAATTGTTTCCCGCCCTGGAAGTACAGTGGTTCGAGTTTGTCCTGAAGTCGGCGCTGGAAGCCGCTAGGAAGCAACTCGATGAGCGGGCCCTTCACTATCCGTTCGAACACCCACAACACTACGAGCGCCAGCGGCAGTGTGAATAACAATACATTGGGGAGATGATGGCCGCTGCGGTCTTCGTCGGAAATCCAGATGAAGTATTGCAGGTCAGGGGCGAAAGTGCCGACTACCAACGCAGGCCAAACCGGTCTGAACCTGCGGAAGGGCAACGCAGCGGCGGCATGTGAGAGAGTGAAGGGCATCGGCTAGTGTGAATTAGGGCGTCGGCGAGTCTTACCTCATTGTAAGCCAGATGCGTTTACAACATCTAACCCACTAGGAAGGGGTTGGTTGCGCGCTCCTCACCGATAGTAGTGAGCGGACCATGGCCAGGCACCACGATAGTCTCGTCGGGGAGGGCCAGAACCGGGCCGTGCAGGGACTGCATAATTTTCTTGTAGGAGCCGCCGGGCAGATCGGTGCGGCCAATCGAGCCGGCAAACAGCGTGTCACCGGCGATCAGCTTATTCTCCGCCGCGAAGTACAGGCAGACGCTGCCCTCCGTATGGCCGGGCGTATGCACCACCTCGGCCACCAGCGCGCCGGTCTGCAACTTGTCGCCGGTATTCAGGCTGGCGTCAATCGCGGTGCTCTCCGGCGGGCGCATACCGAGCCAGCTTGCCTGCACGTCGAGCATCTTGAGTAAAGCCTGATCGCTGGCGTTGAGGAGCACGGGAGCGCTGGTGATGCGCTTCAGCTTGGCCGCGCCGCCGATGTGGTCAATGTGGGCGTGGGTGATCACGATTTGCTTCACGGTAAGTCCGTGCCGCTGCAGGATGGCGACAATCTGCTCGATGTCGTCGCCGGGATCGATTACCATCGCCTCGCGCGTTCGCTCATCGCCGACGATGGAGCAGTTGCATTGCAGCAGGCCGACAGGGATGATCTCGTGGATCATGATTTCAAGCTACCACGGACGGCCTTGCGGTGCGCAAGCGAGTGGGCGCAGTCTTGTGCGCAGCAGCAGTCTGCGGTAAAGTTTTGCATCCGTTGATTCGCGTTGGCCCCGTGCTTCCATCGGGTCGCAGGAGCAGTCCATGGACCGCATTGTGTTCCTGACGTTTCGCAATCATCAGGTACTGCTAGCGGATTGCAGTGACTGTTCGCCGGAGGAACTGGCCGCGGTCATCGACGACGTCCCCAGACATGTCACCAAAGAGCCTCGCGGCTCCGTGCTCTTGCTGGCCGATTTCAGCCACTCCACCTTCAACAAGGAAACTGTTGAGCACTTGAAACTGGCCGCCGTGTTTGACCGGCCGCATCTAAAGAAATCGGCCTGGGTGCTGACCGAGAACCTGCCCAAGACGCTATATGAATCGATACGCACGTTTTCCGGGCGCGAGATCCCGACCTTTGACAGCCGCGAGCAAGCGTTGGAATACCTCGTGGCCGACACGCCGGACGAGGGAAAATCCGACGACCAAAAGTAACAGCCCCCGTGCCGGACGGAGGCCGATGAAAAGTCGGGCATTAGCGCTGCGGCGTTGCGGGTGCCGGCGCCTTCTGCGTGGGCGTTGATTTAGTATTGCCCAGCACCGATCCGCTGCTGGTCCCTCGGCGCGTGGCCATCACCGACAAAGTGATCGAGGTCAGCATGAACGCGATGGCGGCGTAGGTGGTGGCGCGGCTCAGCACGGTGCCCGCGGTCCGTGTGCCGAAAGCCGTCTGGCTGCCGGCGCCACCAAAGGCGGCAGCGATGTCGGCGCTCTGGCCGTGCTGCAATAACACGACGATGATGAGGAAGGCACAAACTAATACGTGAATGATGGTGATCAGAACAACCATAGATGACTCAACTCTCGCTGGGGCAGCGGCCCAAGGCCGCAGAGAACCTCGCCCGAATTCTCATGTCTCACTCTCGGTGCTCTGCCCGGATGCGGGGTGAACGATGGTGCGGAAGGGGGGACTTGAACCCCCATGCCTTTCGGCGCCACCCCCTCAAGATGGTGTGTCTGCCAATTTCACCACTTCCGCACAAGCGACGGAACGGTAAAACTCCGTCTTCCAAGCAGAACCTCGAGGCACCCTAAGTATAGCAAAGCGCTTGGGGAAAACGATGGTACGCAGTGCCAGGCACGCATTCGCTTTTCCGCTCATCCGATTACCGGGAATCAGTGCGCACCCAGGGATTCATCAATACTTCACAATCTTTGTGAAGTTTTTCGCGTCGAGGCTCGCCCCGCCCACCAGTGCTCCGTCGATCTCCTCTTCTGACATCAGGGCGGTGGCGTTGTCCGGCTTGACGCTGCCGCCGTAGAGGATGCGCAAACCCGCGGCGAAATCGTCGCCGAAGGCCTTTGCAGCTTCGTGACGGATGACCGAATGGGCATCGGCGGCCATATCGGGCGTCGCAGTCTTGCCGGTGCCGATAGCCCAGACCGGCTCATACGCGATGGTCATCTTCGCTGCCTTTTTAGCGGAGATGCCGTTGAAAGCACGCATGCATTGGCGGCGCAGCACGTCCTCGGTCAATCCGGCGTCGCGCTCTTCCAGCACTTCGCCGACGCACACAATGGGCGTGAGTCCGCTTTCGAGTGCCAGTTCAAGCTTGCGGTTGACGGAGTCGTCGGTTTCGTTGAAGTACTCGCGGCGTTCAGAGTGCCCGAGGATGACGTGCGTTACCTCGATGGAGTTCAGCATGGGCGCGGAGATTTCGCCGGTGAAGGCGCCCTCTTTTTCCCAATGCATGTTCTGCGCGCCAACGTAGACGTTCGAGCCCTTGGCTGCAGCGACGGCGGTGTGCAGGTCGATGAAGGGCGTGCACACGACAATCTCATCTCGGGTGTGATCGGCAACCAGCGGTAGGAATTCCTCGAAAAAGGCCGCTGTTTGTTCAGGGGTTTTGTACATCTTCCAGTTGGCGGCAATGAGTTTTTTACGTGGCATGTTAGGAGTCCGTTCTCAGGGATTTACTCTCAGTATAAGATCGTGCGGCGTCACAAAAATGCTGGAGTGTGCCGGCATCAAACAACACAAACTTCACTTCGCGAACGTGCACGGCGCGCTGCAGTGCTTCGGCTGCGCTGGCAATCGCGACGTGCGAGGCTAGTTCCACAGGATAACCGTAAATGCCGGTGGAGATGGCCGGAAAGGCGATGGTGCGGAGCTGGAGCTCGTCGGCTACGCGAATCGACTCTGTGTGGCAACTTGCCAGTAGTGCAGCTTCGTTACTTTTGCCGCCGCTCCACACCGGTCCTACTGTATGGATGACGTATTTCGCCGGCAGATGGCCGCCCGGAGTGGCCACCGCTTTCCCCGCAGGCAACCGTCCCTGCCGGGCAACGACTTGCTTGCAGGCTTCTAGAATGGCGGGCCCGCCGGCGCGATGAATCGCGCCATCCACCCCGCCCCCGCCCATCAGCGAGGAGTTGGCGGCATTGACGATGGCGTCGACGGGTTCGCGAGTGATGTCGGCGGGGCCGGTGATGACCAGCGAGCGTTCAGGGGTGAGAACGACACGCAGAGGCTGGGGAGCGTTGGTCATACCATTGAGGCAGCCGGGCACGCAACAGCGCGCCCGGCCATGCAAAGACATCGATCGCGCGACTTAAGGTACCAGATCGATTGGTTTTAGCTTTGTAGGATCGACTCCGGCTTTGGCGTCCTGAATCGCCGCCAAGGCTGCGTTGATGGCATTGTCCGCCGTCTCAATGAAGCCCATGATGTCCGGCGGCACTTTGCCGGTAGCCTTGAGACCAGCGATCCCTACCGCGATGAGGGAAAGAGCTTGCTGCAGATTCATCAGTGGCCTCCACTAATCTGCGTCAGCAACGCGGTAACGTCACCGACCGCTTGGGTGATGGCGGCAGTAAGGGCTGCCTGGTCATTCGATTTGCCAGCATGGTAGGCCTGCCACGCCGCTTCGGCGGTGTTGTAGCTGGCGATGGCCTTGTTCAGCGCGGGCTTCGCCTCAGGTGGCAGCTTGTTAATGTCGGCCTTGACTGAATTTAGCACAGCCTGCGCGCCCATCAGCGAGGTATAGCTGGCAGCGTCAAACTGGTTAAGCGCTCCCGGTGGAAGCGTTTGTGGTTGTGGGGTGTTCGGGCAGGCGGCAAGAAACAGCAGGGCCAGTACAACTGAGGCCAACTTCAGTTGTTTCATGTGATCCCCTTTCGATGACACTTGCAGAGGCCGTTAATCACGCAGTCAACAAATGCCTGTCTAATGTGGCCGCCATGATACTACTTGTTGGTCAACGCTTCTACCCCTGGAAGCTTTTTCCCTTCTAAAAATTCCAAGGACGCCCCGCCGCCGGTCGAGATATGGGAGATCTTGTCGGCCACACCGGCCGCCTTAACGGCGGCTACGCTATCCCCTCCGCCGACGATGGAGATGGCAGCGCCGTTGTCAGCCACCGCGTGGGCAATCTTCTTGGTGCCTTTGGCGAAAGCCTCGATCTCAAAGACTCCCATGGGTCCGTTCCACACGATGGTGCGGGCAGTGCTGATTTCGCCGGTAAATAGCTCCACCGACTTCGGCCCGATGTCGAGAGCGATCATGTCAGCCGGAATGGGCTGACCTTCGCCGATCTGCTGGATGCGCCCGTCAGCTGCGACTTTGTCGGCAACCACGTGGTCGATGGGAAGCAGGAACTTGAGGTGTTTGGCCTTAGCGTCGGCTAGCGTGTGCTTGGCGAGGTCGAGTTTGTCGACTTCCAGCAGCGACTTGCCGATCTCGTGGCCTTGCGCTTTCAGGAACGTATAGGCCATGCCGCCGCCGATGATGAGGGTGTCCACCTTGGTCATAAGGTTCTGGATGACGCCGATTTTGTCGCTGACTTTTGCCCCGCCGAGGATCGCCACGAACGGCTTCTGGGGATGGCTGAGCGCCTTACCGAGATATTCGAGTTCCTTCTCCATCAGCAGCCCCGCCGCGCTCTTTTCCACAAAATGGGTGATGCCCTCGGTGGAGGCGTGGGCGCGATGCGCCGAACCAAACGCATCATTCACGTAGTAGTCGCAAAGTTTCGCGAGCTGCTGCGCGAAGGCGGGATCGTTGGCTTCCTCTTCTGCGTGGAAGCGCAAGTTCTCCAGCAGGAGGGTCTGGCCCTGCTCGAGCTTGGTGGACATCTCCTCCGCCTGCGGCCCCACGCAATCGGGCGAGAAGCCGACGTTCTCCCCGCGGCGCAGAACTTCATCGAGCAGAATGCGCAGCCGCTCGGCCACCGGCTTCAGGCTCATCTTGGGATTCACCTTGCCCTTGGGGCGGCCCAGATGCGAGGCCAGGATGAGTCGGGCGCCGTGCCGCAGCGCGTACTCGATAGTGGGCAGCGTCTCGCGGATGCGGGTGTCGTCCATCACCCGGCCGTCGTCGAGGGGAACGTTGAAATCCACGCGCATGAAAACGCGCTTGCCGCCTAAAGGAAGATCACGAATGGACAATTTCGACATAAGACCTCCGCACGCCTTGGCGTGCCAAATACATTGCGGAGAACTGTTCAGTCGCTGAAATTGGGTGTCCACCCAAGTCGGATTGGCTTGGGTGGGTCCTTTCAACGCTTAAAAACGAGCTGGGGCAACGAGCTGGAGCCCTATAGCCCCTTGCCGGCGATGTAGTGAATCAGGTCGCGAACACGGCAGGAGTAGCCCCACTCGTTGTCGTACCACGCGATAACCTTCACCAGATTGCCGTTGATCACGCGGGTCATCAGAGAGTCCACGATTGAGGACCGCGCGTCACCCTTGTAGTCGCTGCTGACCAGCTCTTCCGTCGAGTAGCCGAGGTAGCCCTTCAGCGGCCCGGCCTCGGATGCGGCCTTCAGCGCAGCGTTGACTTCCTCCGCTGAGGTAGCCTTTTCCACGTAAGCCACCAAGTCCACCACCGAGACATTCGGCGTCGGCACGCGCATAGCGAAGCCGTCGAGCTTGCCCTTCAGGTCCGGGATCGCCAGGTAAATCGCCTTGGCGGCGCCAGTCGAAGTCGGAATCATCGACAGCGCCGCAGCGCGGGCGCGGCGCAGGTCTTTGTGTGGGAAGTCGAGGATCACCTGATCGTTGGTGTACGAGTGGATGGTGGTCATCGACCCAGTCACGATTTTGAACTTGTCGTTGATGACCTTGGCCACCGGCCCCAGACAGTTGGTGGTGCACGAAGCATTCGAGATGATGTGGTGCTTGGCGGCGTCGTACGTGTGTTCGTTGACACCCATCACAATGGTGATGTCTTCGCCCGTCGCCGGAGCGGAGATGATGACCTTTTTTACCGTGCCCTGCAGGTGCGCTTTTGCCGCCTCGGCCTTCGTGAACTTGCCGGTGGACTCGATGACCACCTGCACCCCAAGCGAACTCCAGTTGAGTTTGGCGGGCTCCTTTTCGGAGAATACACGGACCTTCTTGCCATCGATGATGATGGAGTCGTCGGTCGCCTTGATTTCGTTTGGCAGATTGCCCAGGATGGAGTCGTACTTCAGCAGGTGGGCCAGGGTCTTGGGGCTGGTTAAATCGTTGACGGCAACGATATCCAGTTCCTTGTCGTTGAGTGCCGCACGAAGCACGTTGCGGCCGATGCGGCCGAATCCGTTGATACCTACTTTGATCGCCATAACACCTCTCTTAGGAAACGTCGTTCTGTACTGACAAAAATCCGAAACCCCCGGAGTATGAGTTGCAAGCCCCGAAGAGTTGCCGGAACTCAAAAGGTTAGCATCCAGACATGGGTGGGGCAAATGTGGTGCGTCACAGGCGGGGTACGTCGGGTATCACATTGGTGCGGGTCCCCACCCCGCTGGGTAATGCGGCTGACATTGCCGCCAGTACCCCAAGCGTGTTACAAGTGCAACATGCGCAGATGGATGCGCGACCGTTCAAAGCGGCGCAAACAGCAAACCGAGAACCAGGGGCAGGACCAGCCGGCGCCCCTCCAGCCTAGGTTCCCTGAATCCATTCCCGACGATATCGGCAACCGCATTGAACCGCAGGAATACGAGCCTCAATCAGCGGTCCCGGAAGAGTCCGATGAGCAGGTCAGTCAGCCTTTCGCCCAGACCAGCGGCGGCGAAGAGCCTCCCCAGGGCTTCCGCCGTGACCGCAACCGCCGCCGCGGACGCCGGGGTCGCGGGGGAAGGCCGCAGCAAGCTAACCAAGCGCCAACGCTGCCCGCACCCGGTGGACTGACCGGTGAGGCGGCGGAAGCGGACGCCACACCCGACGTAGCCGAGCCAGTGGCGGCCGCCGTGCGCCCGCCCGCTCCCCACGAGGCCCGCAAGTCGAAGGGTGCGGTGGTCTTGTCGATTGGCTTACCCGGCTCGGGCAAGAGCACGTGGTTCAAGCGCCACAACATCCTTCCGCTTTCCAGCGACATGGTGCGGATCCTTCTGTTCGACGACGTCACCGAGCAGCGCTACCAGGACCTGGTGTTCTCTACCCTGCGTTCGATGCTGCGCGCCCGGCTGCTGGCCAAGCGTCCGTGGAACTATGTGGACGCCACCAACCTCTCGCCGCATGAGCGCCGCAGTTGGATCAAGCTCGCCCACGATTTCGGCTACGAGACGCACGCCGTATTTTTCGACGTTCCGCCGGAGGTATGCATCGAGCGCAATCGCCGCCGCGAGCGCAATGTTCCCGAGGATGTAATGCTGCGCATGGCCAACAAGCTGCGCCCGCCCAAGTTCGAAGAAGGTTTCGCCAAGATCACCGTGGTGCGGCTCAAGAAGAAGGACGGCGAGCCGCCCGCTGAAGAGTCTCGCGCCGAGCTTCCCATCGCTCCCGATCAGGGCGAAGCGCCGGAACCCGTCGAACCCATCGACCGCGACTATTAAACTTTCGAGAAAATTGAGGAGTGACCGATGGAGCGGTGCGGCGCTGCTCCATTTCCCTTTGGGTCCGACAGCTACCGTTCCAGTATGCTGTCCAAATCCGCGAAAAACCCCGGATATGAAATCGCCACGCAACCTGCATTGTGGATGATCGTCTCTCCCTCCGCACGCAGGGCCGCGATTGCAAACGCCATGGCAATACGGTGATCGCCGAAACTCTCAATCTCGGCGCCGTGCACCTTCTGTCCGCCAGGAATGCGCCATCCATCGGCCGTCTGCTCGACCCGCGCACCCATGGCTTGCAGGTTTCGCGTTACCGCCGTGAGCCTGTCCGACTCTTTTACCCGCAACTCCGCCGCGTCATGCACCATCAGTCCCGCGCCGAAAGGAGCGGTTGCTGCCAAGACCGGCAGCTCGTCGATCAGCAGGGCAGTCTGTGCGCCGGAAATCTCGATGGACTTGCCGCCGCCGGGCACAAGCGCGATGGTGCCAACCAGCTCGCCGTGCTGCTCGTCGACGCGCATCATTTTGACATGGCAACCCATCGCCGCCAGCACATCAAGCAAAGCCGAGCGCGTGGGATTGAGCAGCATACCGTCGATGACTAGGTTGGATTCCGCAAAAGTCGCCGCCGCGCACAGAAAGAACGCTGCCGACGAACTGTCGCCCGGTATGAAAGCCTCCAGCGGATGCAGCGGCTGCCCTCCCTTGATCGTCACCGAATTTCGTGATCGGGAGACCTCCGCGCCGAAGGCGCGCAGCGCTAACTCGCCGTGGTCGCGGGTGCGGGTCGGTTCCTCAACCGTGGTCTGGCCTTCGGCGAGCAATCCCGCAAACAGCAGACACGTCTTAACCTGTGCGCTGGCCACGGGGACAACATAGTCGATGCCGTTGAGTCGCGTGCCCCTGATGCGCAGTGGAGCATGATCGTCGGTGGCAGTGATCTCCGCGCCCATTCTGCGCAGTGGCTCCATCACCCGTTTCATGGGACGTCGCGACAACGATTCATCGCCGATCATCTCACTGGTGAAGGGCTGAGCGGCGACAATCCCCGACAACATGCGCATGGTCGAACCGGAGTTGCCGCAATCGAGCGGTGTGCTGGGCGGCTTAAGCTGCGGACCGATGCCTTCGATGACGACCGCGCCTTTCTCGTCGCGCTCGACATTGCACCCCAGGGCGCGCACGCAGCCCAGCGTGCTGTTGCAGTCGGCACCGGGCGAATAGTTCTCGAAGCGCGAGCGCCCGGGAGCGAGCGCCGCCAGCATGGCGTAGCGGTGCGAGATAGACTTGTCACCGGGCACGCGCAGGCTGCCCAGAACATTGCGTGCCGGACGTACGAGGACCGAATCGCTTGGCAGCATGAATCTACATTACCGCATGCCGTATGGGGTCAACGGCGCGAGGCGGCCTCGGCCCGGGCTTCCTCTAGCAAATCGGCGGGGATTTCGCGCACCCGCAGGGCGACCTCGAAATTCGGGATGACCGGGCCTCGTCCCCAGCGATTGACCTCCCAGTGGGCGCGCAGAAACTTTGCCCCTGCGGACTGCGAGAGGTCAACCAGCAGTGGGTATTCGCCAACATAAAACTGCTGCGGTAACGAAGCTACGGGCTTGGCCTCCCACGTCGTTCCGTCGGCAGAGGTGAAGAAGCTGACCTCGATGGATTCTTGCTCCACGATCTTGGTGACCGAGAGGGTCGCCAGAAATGCAGAGTTGGTAGCGGCGCTTACGTCCAGCGCTTCGCTGTCGCCTTTAGCGGTGACGACGGTATTTTCGGGAACGAGGATGACATCGATCATGACAGCAACATTCTACTGAAGCTCCCGGGCGGGGAGGAGTGATGACGGTCACAGGCTCTACAATCGCCGACACCTTCAATCTCGAGACGATTGACAAGCCGAAACCGCCGACATACTATGACGGGCACTCAGGGTCCCACCACTTTAGTCGAATTCAATCTGTTCAAGGAGCGATCACCTATGCGTCGTATCTCGATGTCCCTCGCTTGCCTGTTTGTAGTCCTGTTTCTAGCCGGTTCCGCCATGGCGCAGATGCCGATGCCCAAACCTGCGCCCGAGTTGAGCAAGCTTGACTACTTTGCCGGAAATTGGACCTCAGACGCCGACTTGAAGCCCAGTCCTATGGGACCCGGCGGCAAGATGACTTCGAGCGACGAAGGGCATTGGATGGAAGGCAAATTCTTCCTGGTGTTGCACTCGAAGTTTAAGGGCGCCATGGGCGATGGCTCCTCGCTCGCCATCATGGGGTACGATCCCGAGCACAAGGTCTACACCTACACCGAGTACAACAGCATGGGGCAAGTCGAGCATTCTACGGGCACACTCGACGGCACCACCTGGACATTCACCAGCGACGAAAACTTTAACGGCCAAACGATGAAGGGCCGCTTCACCATGGATACGGCATCGCCCAAGGAGTACACCTACAAGTACGAAATGTCGAAGGATGGCTCCGACTGGACGACCGTCATGGACGGCAAGGCAACGAAGAAATAGCGGGTGACTGATGTCTCGTGTTGGCGGCCTGATTGCAGCGACTCGAAGCGAAATTCAGATGTTGCCCAGCTTACGCGCGCGTCTGCGCATCAAGAAATGTGCGCAGCAGTCGCCCGAATTCGGCTGGCTGTTCCATCGCCGCGTAGTGTCCCGCCTTGGCGACGACGCGGAACTGGCTGCCCGCGATGCGCTCGTGCATGAGTTCCAGTTCGCCGATCGGCACGCTGTCATCTTCACCCGCAATTACCAGTGTGGGTACGTTGATAGTAGCAAGCGTGGGAATCGAGTCGGTGCGGTCGGCCATGCCGCGCTGCACGGCAGCGATATCGGCGGGCGACATCTTGGCCGCCATGGCGCGGGCGTCCTCGACAATGTCGGGGCGATTGGTGAGCGTCACCTTCGAGAAGAGTTTCTGTAGAAGTTCCTCGGTGAATCCCGCTGTGCCTTCGCGCAACACCCTTTCGGCAGTCTGCAGTCGTGCGGAGCGACCTTCCGCATTCTCACCACCGGCTCGGGTATTGGCCAGAACGAGTGCAGACACACGCCCGGGATGCCGCCGCCAGAATTCAAACAGCGCATAGCCCCCGATGGACACGCCGACAAAGACAGCGCGCGTCACGCCGCAGTCTCGGCAAAGCCGTCCCAGATCGTCAGCCAGTTTCTGCATGGTTACCGGCCCGTCTCCCGCGTCCGAGGCGCCATGCGCGCGCAAATCCGGCAGCAGGACGCGGTAACGCGTTGTGATCTGGTCGAGTATGCCGTCCCAGAATTGGTGATGGAGCGGAAAGGGATGCAGCAAGATGACATCCGGACCGCTGCCGGTGATTTCGAAAACCAGTTGCGCGTCGCCGCTTAGAAAATCTGCCATGGGGATCGACTCTGATGCCGATGGGCGGCCCTTTCGAATCAAATCACTCCCGGTTTCAACTACCGAACTAACAGTAAAGTGCAGCGCTGGTCTGAGGCATTTAGGGGGCCTTGGTTAACGTTTTTCGATCTCGCTATATCGCAATAAACGGACTCGTTCCGGCAAATCCCGAATTACGGAATCGAGTAATGCTTGGTTCCTCTTTCTGAATTCGGCGCGGGTCGCCAGATCCTCAAAGATGCGACCACCGTACACTTCTGTATACATCCAGGTCAGGACTTCAACCGCTTCTGACTTCGTCAAGGCCGCACCCAGTCCTGGAGCAGCATAGCAGAGCAACAGCTGCTTCTCACCGCTGGTAAATGGGGGTTCGAGAGCCGGCATCAAGTATCGGAGATCGAGAGCACGAAAGTGCACGCCTTCAAAAGGGGCGAGACGGTCGAACACTTTGAGGCGACCCAGGCGGCGACGACGCTCTTTCCCATCCCTGGCGAGGGCCGGGTCATCGACCTCGAAGAGGAAGCGGGGAGGCTTATCAAGTCCAAGACGATGATGTTCCTGCATCAAGCGCTCGGCCAGATGCCTGCTTATGTTAGGCGGATTCCTGCCCGGAACTCGCGGGTTCCTGGCTGCCATGAAACCGACGAATACAAAATTGTTTTCAGTATCTTCGTAGGAGCTCAGCATTCCCACGCAGCGCTCGCTATACGTCGCCACCAGAAGGTGTAGTATCCAGGACTTGCCGAATTCGTCGGAGAGGTGGCGACGAATAAGGTCCACCATACGCTCGGGGTCGTAGCGTTCTTCTAGCGGGATCCTCTTCTCGTATAGCGCGATAGCCTCTTTGATCCGTTCCTTCTCGGCTTTGAAGTCCGCGATCTTCTTGACAATCAGCTCGGGCTCATTAGGCGGCGCTTGGTCCTGCAGTTGAGTACGCATCCGGACGGGGCCTTGATCTTCGATCCTGGGAAGGATGAGCCGAAGTCTTTCCCTGATGAGACTTGCAATCTCCTCAGGACTTCTATTGCGGACGTCGGGCACGACCACGTTGGATTCGATGCCGTTGACCTCTCCTGCTCCGACGCGGATCGGCAAGATCCCGAGACGCTCGCCCCTCGCCGTAGAATTTCGGGACTTCATCAGCCGGGCGCGAATTGCTTCGTACTCAGCGCAAGTCCAGAGCTTTTCTCCGTAGTGCCCTGAGACACACATCACCACCAACGCAGAGCGCATACCGTAGATTTCCTGAAGCTTCAGATCGGCGTCATGCCCCGCAATGTAGTGTTCAAACCAGTCGTCAAAGAAAACAGTGGAGAGGCCGAGCGCCTGTTCCAGTCTTTCCGCAACAGGACGAATCAGTTCACGTTGTTCGCCCGCGAAAGAGAACGCCACCAGGAACTTGTCAGGAAGCTCTCGACTGGCCACAGATAACGTATCGCTCCTATCCCGTAATCTTCTTCGCGTTAGCGTCCCAGGTCGCAATCTTCTTGTTGAAGTATGCGTAGTTCGCCAGATGGCAGCCGATGGCGGCGTTGTTACCGAAGACCTCGTTCTCCACGCACGGCTTGCGGCTGCGCACCGCGTTAAAGAAGTTGGCTTCGTGGTCCGCCGTATCGCTGTATCCCTCCGGCAGGACATAGGTCTCGACCTGCTCCGTCGGCTTCGACGTGAAAGGCGCGGGCAGCGGATGCTCCTTCTCCCACTCCGCCTCGTACTGCTTGCGCAGCGCCTCCGGCCAGCCCTTGGTGGAGTAGTCCTCCATCTGCGGCAGCGTATTCTGCGGCGAAAAAGTGAGCGTCGCGTCCTTGATGATGATCGTACCCTGCGTGCCGTAGAAGCCGATGAACTCACCGCCGTCGTTGTTCAGGTTGCAGCGCACATCCACCCGGAAGTCGGGATAGTCGTAGTAGGTCTCGATCAAGTCGGGGAACTGGCGCCCATCCTTCCAGCGGAAGAGTCCTCCGGTGGACTGCGCGCGCATGGGCGCGATGTTGATACCGGTGATGAACATGATCCCCGAGATCAGATGAACGAAAAGATCACCGCCGAGTCCTTCGCCGTAGTCGGTGAAGCAGCGCCAGCGGAAGAACCGGACAGGGTCGAAGGCAATACTGGGCGCGCCGTTGAGGAAGGCGGTCCAGTCGACGTTCTGGTCGTTCACGCCTGGAGGAATGGGATAGACCCATGCGCCGCTGGCGGAGTTGCGGTCCCAGTAGGCCTGAATGCAACACACCTCGCCCAGCTTGCCGGAGGCATAAATCTCCCGCGCCTTCTCGTACAGGATTGAGCTCACGCGCTGGCTGCCCACCTGCAGGATGCGATTGTTCTTCTGCGCGGCGGCGATCATCGCAAAACCATCGTCCACGGTGTGGGAGAGCGGCTTCTCGCAATAAACGTCCTTACCGGCGGCACAAGCGTCCACCACGACGCGGCGGTGTTGGTGGTCGGTGACCGCGACGATCACAGCGTCGACGTCCTTGCGGTCAAGGATCTCTTTATAGTTGCGCGAAGTCGCAACTTGTTTCTTCAGTGTTTCCTGCGCGGCGGTGAGACGGCCCTCCCACAGATCGCTGACCGCGACGCATTCCACGCCAGGCACGCGCAGCGAGGCCTTCAGTAGTTCGCAACCGCGCACGCCGGTGCCGATCGATGCAAACCGGACCGTGTTTCCAGCCTCGGCCTGGGTTGCGGCCAGAAGCGTGGTCGGTTCCAGCAGGGTCACTTTCGCAGCCGCGCCGGCAGCAAGAGCGCCAGCCCCAATTCGCATGAAATGACGGCGGGTCCAGGGAGTGTCAGGCACGATTCAACCTCGCAAAGTTCAGAAACTATAGGAATGAATTACCACAGCAGTTTCACGCAAAGTGTAGACCGAGTACCAGCAGGGGCTAAACCCGATTCCTGAATTGCCCGAACGGCACGGCTGAAGCCGTGCCCTTGCAAGCAGTCAGCAGACCACAGTAACGCTAAAACTGCTCTAGTGAAAAAGCCGCGGCGGCACCGCGGCTTTTCCCGAGCCGTCGGGTACTAGCGGAGTCTTCTAATTCCGAGGGCTTTCTTCCCGGTCTTCTTCGCAGTCTTAACGGGCGTCTTTTTGGCAGACTTCTTCGCGGCTTTCTTTTGCGCGGGCGCTGCCTTTTTCTTGGCGGGCGCTGCTTTTTTCTTGGCCGGCGTTGCCTTCTTCTTCGCAGCCTTTTTGGCCGGCGTTTTGATCGCTGTCTTTTTGACCGCCGTCTTGACGGGCGTCTTTTTGGCAGCGGGTTTCGGCGGAGCCTTCTTGGCAGGAGGAGGTGGCGGCGCAGTGCTGACCGTCGTCTCTTCCGGCTCGCTCTCCTCCGCCTCCACGACTTCTTCTATCGCGGAAATGGTCTCGGGCTCCTCCTCTTCCTCTTCTTCCTCTTCGTATTCCTCGTCGTCGAGCGAATCGCCGTAGGAACCGTCTCCGTAGTCATCCATCTCATCATCACGACCGTATAGCGTTTCGTCGAAAGCCGTCATGGGTCCTCCTCGGGTGCCGGGCTCCGCTAGTCAACGGAGACAGCTCACACGCTTGAATGAATGTTGAACTGCAACGCATGCCGCATCAACAGGCGCGCGATTATAGCACGGCAAGATCGCGCCGGATATGATGCGCGACATGCGAATACTGCGACGCGCCCTGTTGTATCAGAACATTGGCGTCAAGGGAAGAGTGCAAACGCACGGCAGTGACTAAGCTCACAGCCAGGGCGGTTGTGCTGGGTTACTTGCGGATGACCAGGATGTCTCCCGGGCGCAGGTCCGCCGAGAGGTTAGCGTTGTTCTTTTTGAGATTGGCCACAGTGGTGTTATACGAGCGCGCGATTCCGCTCAGAGTTTCGCCCTTCTTCACCTTATGGTAGGTGGCGGTATGGCTCCCCGTTGCCGTTTTTGAGCGCGACTTGGCAGACGTCGTCGCCTTCCCCTTCTTGCCAGACTTAGAGGAGGGCGGGTCGTCACCGCTTGAAGCCACCGCCGGGCCGCCGCCCTCCGCCAACGGTTTGTATATGGTGAGCGTACGCCCCACGGCCACCGTGTTTCCCCGTAAGTGGTTCCATTTGCGCAACTTCTCCACCGGCACCTCGAAATCGTCCGCAATCGACCCCAGAGTGTCGCCCTTCCTTACCTTGTAGCGGGTCGCTTTGCGAGAGTAGGCCACAGTGTCGCCGCTCTGCCCGGGCGCGATGGGGATTATCAGCTTGGAGCCGACCGTAACTTCTTCACCGGAAAGGCTGTTAGCCTCTTCGATCACGCCGGCGGAGGTGCGGTACTTGCGGGCGATGGAGGCCAGCGATTCACCATATTCCACCCGGTGATATCGCCAAAATGTGCGCATGTCCGGCGGAATCAATGCGATAGCGGTTTCGTACTTGTCCTTGGTGCCGGCGGGCAGGTTCAGAGTGAAGCTCTGGTCCTTGGGCGTCGTCATGCGCAGCAAACTGGGATTGAGCTGCTGCAGTGTACTGGCGGAGGTGTCCAGGCACTCCGCCACCAGGCGCAGGTCCACCGGATAGTTGATGGTCACCTGGTCCGTGGGAACTGGTTGCTCCGGGACAACGTTTTCCAGGCCGTACTGCACCGGATTCTTGGCCATGATGGTCACTGCCACGATGATTGGGACGTAGTTGCGGGTTTCCTGCGGCAGCACACCTCGGCGGTAGAGTTCCCAGAAGTCGGCGTAGCCCGTGCGTTCGACGGCGTGCTGCACATTCCCTGGGCCGGTATTGTAAGCAGCCATAGCCAGGTACCAGTCGCCAAACTCCTGGTAAAGGTCCTTCAGGTGCCGTGCAGCGGCCTGGGTGGACTTAACCGGGTCCTGGCGTTCATCGACCCACCAGTTGCGGTCGAGACCGTACTCGGAGCCGCGCCCAGCCATGAATTGCCACATGCCGCGGGCTCCAGCCCGCGACACCGCCAGCGGCTGAAAACCCGACTCGGCCATGGCGAGGTAAATCAGGTCTTGGGGAACGCCCTCCTGCTTAAGGGTCTGCGAAATCATGTCGTGATAGCGTCCTGCCCGGGCCAGGCCGTGTTCGAGGGTGAGGCGGCCCTTGGTGCTGGAGAAGTAGTTGATGAACATCGCCACCTGATCGTTGAGCATCAGCGGCAGGTCGGACTTCGTGGTCTTGATTTCCGTTTCGGCTTTGGCTCGTATCGCTGGATCGACCGGGAACGTAACGTCATTGGCCTCGTCGATGGGGGCGGGCTCGGAGTGCTGCTCGGTGAAACCATCACCCTCGCGCAAGGCCACTATTTCAAGGTCGCGGATGCCATCCACAATCTTGTCGAATTCGTGCTCCAGGCGGGGATTATCGCGGACCGGAATGTTACTGGAGAGCAGCGCGTTGAACGCCTGGTCGAAGTTCTGCCGGGCGGCGTCGAGGTGTCCCGCCTGGTAGTTCGCCTGTCCGGCGTTGTACAGCTTTTCGACGCGCGCGATCAATGCCTCCGCTGGATCCGACGGGTTTGGAGCGACCGAGACGGGTGCGGGCGACACTTGCGGCGAACTGGCTGGCGCATTAGGTGGCTTTTCGGTCGGGGCGGTCGCCTGAGGAGGAACTTTCGCGGCGGTGTTCTTCGGTTGGGAAGGTTCGCAACCCGTGCCCAATAGCAGGGCAAGCAACAGCGCAGGGGCAACCGGGTACCAAAGAAACCTCATTCGTGTAAAACAAACCTCTCGCGGAAAATTGATTGCGTCCCGAGGGTCATGGTACTACGCGGGAGAAAGCGCAGGCAATCCGAGTGTGACGTATCGCAGTGCGCCACACTCGCTGTGGCAGGTATTAGGCGTTGGCGGCGGGAGAGCACAAAACGCGAAGCCGCCCCGAAAGGCGGCTTCGGCGAATTGGTCCGACTGAGGTGAGAGCTCTAGAACAGTTTGCGCCGGACGACGCCGGCCAGTCCCAGCAGTCCCGTGCCCATCAGGACCAGGCTGCCCGGCTCGGGTATGGTACTCTGCGTTCCGTACAGAGCAAACGAAAGGTCGTTCGGGATCGAGCCGCCGCTACCGAAGAAGTCCTGCCACGCGGCACCATCGCCGCCGACGCCTGTCTCCCAGCCCCACTGCGGCGGGAAGGCAAGATCAGGAACCAGAGACATCCAGTATTGTGTGCCCGCCGCTGCAGCAAACGGGCTGCCGAGCAACCCATCGTACAAGAAGGTCGGGTCACCGGCATTGTCGAAGCCGAGGAAGGTCTCGCCGAAATTGCCCGAGCCGAAACCTGACCAGATCGCGGCGCCCGGCTGTCCACCATTGTCAGCATAGAACGTGAGGGTGAACCCGGTGATGGTTCCTTGGTTGGGGGGGTTGAAGTAGGAGCCGATCCAGGCAACTTCGTCAATGTTGTACGACGCTCCAAGGGTGAAGTTGTCATAGCTGGTGGCGAAGTTGCCAAAGCCGGTGGTGTCGTTCTGGGATGCATAAGCCCCATTGTAATCGGAGTTCTGGAAATAGATGAGCGGCGAGGCCAATGCTGGGCTGTAGGCCGCGGTCACCGAGGCTCTGGGCTGGCTAGTGCCGCCGATGTGCGAAGCAACGGTAGCGAATCCTGGCAGGCTTACAGCGAACAGGAATGTCGCTAGCACGGCTACCGCGAGGATCCGAGGGTTGTGACGCATGGTTACTCCTCCTGAAATCGAACGTGAACTTTGGTACTGAGCGTTGGAATTTTAAGTCGGTGGCTTACAGGATGGTAGTTGTACACCACCCGAACGTCGTACGGCAAGAGAATTCTTCGCGGAACAGCTCCGTTTTACATAGAGTTAACGTTCAGGTAATAGCTGCATTAATCGACTCGTCCCAAGGCAGACTCAAGGTCGGCAATCAGGTCAGCGTGATCCTCGACTCCCACCGACAGGCGCACCGTGGAAGCCGTAACTCCCAGTAAATTCAGCCTCTTAGCACTCAGGCCGATGTGCGAGGAAAGCGCCGGGTAAGACAAAATCGACTCCACTCCACCCAAACTGGTAGCTAAGTACCACAGTTTCAGCCGTTTAACGAAGTGATCGACCGCCGCCTCGCCACCCCGAAGTTCGCACGAAACCATCATCCCGTAGTCTTTCATTTGGCGGGAAGCCAGCTCGTGGTCGGCGTGGCTGGGGAGCCCAGGGTAGTATACCTGCGACACCTTGGGGTGACGTTGAAGTGCTGCTGCGACGGCCGCGGCGTTGTGGCAGGCGCGCTCGACGCGAAGCTCCAGGGTTTTCAGCCCGCGCAACAGCAGATAGGCGCAGCCGGGATCGAGGCACCCCCCGGTGAGGATCATCAGCTCCCGCGCTCGGTCCATTAACTTCTTCGAGCCGGCAAGGGCGCCTGCGGTGAGATCGCTATGTCCGCCAAGGTACTTGGTGGCCGAATGCATCACCACATCGGCGCCAAGTACCAGCGGCTTTTGCAGGATCGGCGTGGCGAAGGTGTTGTCCACCACCACGCTCGCCTTGTAGCGGTGAGCGATGGCGGACAGCGCCGCGATATCGGCGCAACGCAGCGTGGGGTTGGTGGGCGTCTCCAGGAACAACATGCGGGTCTTTCGACTGAGGAAGCGCGCGGCCTTGCCGAGGTCGCGGTAGGGAATAAATCGCGTCTTGATGCCGCAACGGCCGAGCACGTCTTCAAAAAGCTTTACCGTGCCGCCGTAGATGTCGAGCATGGAGACAATCTCGTCTCCCGCCTGACAGCAGGCCAGCGCAGCGACAAGAATCGCGGACATGCCGCTGGACGTGATGACGGCGTCTTCAGCGCCTTCGAGCGCGGCGATTTTGTCTTCCGCGGCTTTCACGGTTGGTGTGCCGTAGCGCGCGTAGAGGTAGATGTTGCGGTTGCCCTCCGCATAGCGGCGTAGCTCGGCGAGTCCGGGCACCACGAAGACGGAAGTCTGTGTGATCGGCGTGGCGAGGGCGGCGGATTCACCGTGCCGGTCTTCTCCTGCGTGCACGCAGCGGGTGGCGTCGGCAGTACGTCGTTTCATGCGGAAACGATTGTAAAGCAGTGGTCAGCGGAGAGCAGTTTAGGCATAGCGAGGGACACCGCAACTCCTGATGTATCCAGTAGAGTCGGCTCGACGAAGTGAGCGTGAATAGCCGCGGGTCACTGTTTTTAGGCCCCGATTACCTTCTGCAGAGCGCCGGCAATCATCCTAACGTGGCGCTCCATGGCTTCTTCCGACTCGGCCTCGACCATCACGCGCGCTAGCTTCTCCGTGCCTGAGTAACGAACCACCACGCGGCCGTTCCCGTCAAGCTCGCGCTCGGCGGCGCGAATGGTCTCCATCACCGCAGGCAGTTGCTCCATCGGGAGCTTTTCCCGAACCTTGACGTTCTCGATGCGTTGCGGAAAGACCTTCATGTCGGCGACAAGTTCGGCCAGGGGTTTGCCCGCGCGGGCCATCACCTCCATTACGCGCAACCCGGTTAGGATGCCGTCGCCCGTCGTGGTGTCCATGTCGCGAAACAGGATATGCCCCGACTGCTCGCCGCCCAGCGTGGCGCCGGACTTGAGCATCTCCTCGAGTACATACTTGTCGCCCACCTGCGTGCGCAACATGCGAATACCGCTGCGTTTGAGCGCGGACTCGAGTCCCATGTTGGACATGGTGGTGGAGATAACCGTGTCGTTGTGAAGCAGGACGTGGGCCTTCATGTCGCGCGCTGCCATCAGCAGCACGCCGTCGCCATTCACGACGTTGCCGCGGCCGTCGGAAAACATGGCGCGGTCAGCGTCGCCGTCGAAAGTGATGCCCAGGTCGTACTTGCCGTTCGCCTTGGCAACCTCGGCGGCAACATGCTCGGGATGCAGCGCGCCGCAGCCGGCATTGATGTTGCGGCCGTTGGGATTAATGTGCAGGAAGTCGGCGGCAATGTCGCAATCGCAGAAGACCATGGGTGCGATGGCGCTGGCCGCGCCGTTGGCGCAATCGACCAGCACCCGCAGTTTGCCGAAGCTGCCCGGCCCGACCAGCGACGCCAGCCATTCGGCGTACTGCTCGCGCAGCCTTGCTTCGCCCGGCAACATGCCGTAACCGGCCGCGTCGGCCTGCGCCGCGCCCGCCGCCAACTGCTCGATGTGGGCGAAGATGTCCGCCTCAATGGCGTGCTCCAATTCATCAGACAGCTTGTAGCCGTCGGCGCCGAAGACCTTGATGCCATTGTCGTGCCAGGGATTGTGTGACGCTGAGATGACGATACCGGCGGCGTAGCCGTTCTCGCGCGTGAGGTAGGCCACGCCCGGCGTGGTGATGACGCCGGCGCTGACGACCTTCGTATTGGAAGCTTCGAGGCCGGTGGCCAGTATCTGGCTGATCCATGCGCTGGACTCGCGTGTGTCCTGCCCGATGACGACGCGCGCGTTGGAGCCGCGCTCAGCCAGACGCTGGCCCAAAGCGCGTCCAATCGCGTACACGGTAGCGCGGTCGAGCGGATACTCGCCCGCTACACCACGAATTCCGTCCGTACCAAAAAGTTGTCGTTTGAAGCTTTGTTGCGGCGTAGCACTCAAGGCCGGCCTGCTCCCCTGGAAGATTTTCCGGTCGTTACCGTGACGTGAATCGGCGCGGGATGCACTACCCGCACCAGCGGATCAGCCACATAGGCATGGGTGGTGAACGTGGCCTTGCCTACCACACCGGTCGCATCCACGGGATCGGTGATCGCCATGTCGATCGCATTCACGCGATTCTGCGGACCTTCGATCATAATCATCGCCGGGTAGGCGGTGACATCCGTGATGCCGTAACCGGAGACGAACGTGCCAATCACGCGCGGCCGCACTTCCACCGTGCGCGTGGCGCTGGGATTGAAGTCGATGTGGATCTGCGATGGCACCACCTGTTCCACCGTCAGGCCCCGCGGCACATGGATTTGCTTCGGTCCGAGGTCGAAAGTCTGCTCGCCCGGGTTTACGCCAGCCAGGTCGAGCACCGCCGTAATTTCCGAAGGGTTCAGCGAGCGAACCATGCGCTCCGGGCCGCTCACCGTTACCCGCACCTCGAACGGGCCCTCCGAAGTCATTATCAGACTGTTGGGCGCGTGATGAAACTCAATTGGGGCCGTTTCCACCGACTCCACCACGGGATCGCGCCCTACCATCCACCACAGGCCGAAGGCAATCGTCAGCGCCATCAGCTTCAGTCCCAAATCGTGCAGCACATACTTGCGGAAGAATTCGCGCATGCTCAGAGCTCCGCTCCGTCGGCGATTCCCTTCTCCTGCGCCACCGGCTCCCGCGTGGGCTCCGTGTTGGCGAGGTCGCGATCGGTGGCTGCGGTGGGCAGCGTGGTGCGCGGAATGTAGCGCCGCAACAGCTCGCTGATGCGTTCGCGCAGGTGTTCGGGCGAAAGGTCGCGTTCGATCACGCCGCTCGTGGCAATGCTGATGCCGCCCGTTTCCTCGGAGACGATGACAGCAATCGCGTCAGTCTCCTCCGTCACGCCGATGCCGGCGCGGTGACGCGTGCCGAGTTGCGTCGACAGTTGCGGATCCGTCGCCAGCGGCAGGAAGCAGGCCGCCGCCGCGATGCGGTCTTTCTGCACAATCACCGCACCATCGTGCAAGGGCGTCTTGTGGAGAAAAATGGTGGCCAGCAGGTCATAGGAGAGAACCGCGTCCAGCCGAACCCCGCTGTCGATGTGATTCCCCAGGTCATCCTGGCGCTCGATGACGATCAGCGCGCCAGTCTTGTTTTTGGAGAACAGGGCGGCGGCCATCACGATGTCGTCGTAAGTCTCGACCCGGCGTCCGCTGAACCGCGACGTGGAGATGTTGCGACCCAACCGCACCAGAGAATGCCGGATCTCGGCGGCGAACACCACAATGAGCGCAAAGATGGTGAGTGGTGCTACTGCAGCGACCAGCCAGTCGATTGTGTTCAGCCCCCTGAAGTGTGCCCAATACACTGCCAGCGTGACCAGCGCCACGCCCAGCAGCGCGGGCATGGCGTGCGTCCATTTCAGAAGCTTGAGGAACCCGTAAATGACGAGCGCCACAAACAGGATGTCGATGACCGAGGTCAGCGAAATCTCCGGAATGCGGCTCAGGCCCGGCAACATCGATGGTCCTTTCACGAAGTGAGGCTCGCGGCTAACTTCATTCTAATGCAGGGGTTTCAGAACCGGGCTTCGGTTTTCGCCAGGCGCCTCGCGGCTTATTCAGCGCCAGACTCCGGAGTGACTTCATCCACTGTGGCAGTAAACTCGCCGCGGCCTAATTGCGCGCGCACCGCGCCGCCGGGTTGCAATTGCGACGAGTCCTTCACCAGATTACCGGCGGCATCGAACACCAGCGCATACCCGCGCGCAAGAATGGCCTTGGGCGAGAGCGCGACGAGACTGCTATGCAGGCGCTCCCAGTGCGCGCGGCGGCGCAACAATGCTGTTTCCACGGCCCTTCCCACCGCCTGCGTGAGTTGATCGGTCCGGGTTCGCTTGGCCGCCAGCAGGCGTTGAGTCTGGGCACGTAACTCCGCGGTGCGTTGCTCCAGTTGGCGGCGTATCGCAGCCAGACGCACCCGCAGGTCCTGATGCCGCAGGCGGCTGTCGAGCAATTCATGCCTCCGCCGCAGCTCGGCAAGCTTGCGCCGCTGTGCCTGCGCCATGCGAAAGACCAGGTCGTCCGCGCGCTGCTGGCGGCGCGCGATGGCGTCGGGCATGCGGACCAGCGCGGCATGCTGCGTCAGTTTTGCGAGCGCATTATGCGCACGCAGCAGCTTGTAGCGCACGGCTTGTTGCAGCCGGTCACGCAGCGTAGTCAGCTTGGCGGCCAGTTCCTGCTTCGACTGGATGACCAGTTCTGCCGCCGCCGACGGAGTTGGCGCGCGCAGGTCGGCCACGAAGTCGCAAATGCTGAAGTCAGTCTCGTGGCCGACCGCGGAGATGACCGGTATCTTGGATGCGGCAATCGTGCGCGCCAGCGCTTCGTCGTTGAACGCGAAGAGGTCCTCGAACGAGCCGCCGCCACGCGCCACCACGATGACGTCCACATTGCGGGTGCGGTTGAAGTGCTTCACACCGGCGCTCACTTCGCTCGCCGCGCTCTCCCCCTGAACCCGCGCGTCATAGATGAGCACCGACACCGACTCGTGCCGCCGCCGAAGGATGTTAAGGATGTCCTGCAGCGCCGCGCCCCTTGCGGAGGTGACCACGCCGATGCGCCGCGGCAGCGCCGGAATCGGCCTCTTGCGGCCCGCATCGAACAGCCCTTCCGCCGCCAGCTTGGCCTTGAGCTGCTCGAACGCTAACTGCAGCGCGCCCGCGCCCTTGGGCTCCAGCATTTCGGCCTGCAATTGCAGGTCACCGCGCTCGTCGTAGATGGTCACGCGCCCGCGGGCAATCACCGCCAGCCCGTTCTCCGGCCGAAAGCGTAGCAGTCGCGCCTGACCACGCCACATCACGACCCGAAGCTGTGCTGAGCCGTCCTTCAGAGTGAAGTACAGGTGGCCCGAATCGGCGGGACGGTAGTTCGAAATCTCGCCTTCGACGTAGATGTCGGTGAACGCGCGCTCGACGTGAGTACGTAGCGCGGCCACCAGCTCGCGAACCGCGTACACCTTGCGCTGTGGGGCGGCAAACATCAGCCCGAGTTGTTGGCTTCCGGCCATGCGAATCGGTGGTCCCGAAGGCAGTGTAACCCAGGGCGTTTCACAGCGCCGCAGAGCCGCCAGTTAGTAGGCTGAGTTTTTCACCACGGAGGCACGGAAAGCACGGAGTTGATCTCCTTTGCTCTTCACTGTGTTCGCCGTGCCTCGGTGGCGAATTCCTCGCGGCACGAGAAGAATTGAATTACTGTAGGCGGAGAGGCCATACATCGATGAGCCCAACTTCACGCCGTGACTTCCTCAAGCTCGCCAGTGCCGCCTCGGTCGCAGCGATCGCTTTTCGCGACGCGTTCCCGCTTGACGCCTACCCGCTGGGCCTGCCGCTGGGCCTGCAACTTTACTCGTTGCGCGAGTTGCTGCCCAAAGACTTCGACGGGACGTTGAAGGCTATCGCTGCGGGGGGGTACACAGAAGTCGAAGCCGCCGGCTTTTACGCCATGAGCGCACAGGACTTCAAGCAGTCCATGGACGCGGCCGGCTTGCGTTGCGTCAGCGCGCATTATCCGCTGTCGATGCTGCAGCCACAGTTGGAGTCCATACTGGACTACGCGAAGCAGTTGGGGCTGCAGTATGTCGTGTGCTCGTCGCCCTCGCTTAAGGATCCCTCGCGCGTGAGACTTTCGCCCAAGGACCCGGGGTATCACGAGGCCTGGGTGCAAGCGTTCACCCTCGATGATTGGAAGTGGAATGCCGAACAGTTCAATGAGATTGCTGGGCGGGTGAAGGGCTATAGGATGAAGTTCGGGTATCACAACCACACCACCGCGTTCCACAAGCTGGGCAAAGTCGTCCCCTACGATGAACTCATGAAACTCACCGATCCCGAGCTAGTCACCTTCGAGATGGATTGCGGATGGGTGGCCGTCGCCGGCTACAGCCCGGCCGAGTACCTGACGAAGTATCCGACGCGCATCTCCATGCTGCACGTGAAGGACTTCGACCTGAAGAAAGGCACCGAGCACCCGCAGTCCACCGAACTCGGTCACGGCACCATCGACTACCGTCCGATCTTCGAAGCGGCGAAAAAAGGCGGCCATATCACCCACTACTTCGTGGAGCAGGAAGAGTTCGACATGCCTCCGCTGGAAGCCATCAAGCTGGATGCGGAGTACATGCGCAACCTGAAAGTGTGAGATATCAGAAGCTCACTGCTTACTGCTAATTGCACCATGGCAAATCCCGAACATCTCGCGAAGCTGCAAGAAGGCGTCGAGGCGTGGAATCAGTGGAGGAAGGAGAACCCCAACATCAAGCCCAGTCTCAACTGGGCAAACCTTTACGAAGCTATTCTGAGCAAAATGAACCTCAGCGAGGCGGGCCTAATCAAAGCAGACCTTAGCCGGGCAAACCTCAGTAGGGCGAACCTCAGCGGCACGAATCTCCGCGGGGCGAACCTCGACTGGGCGAACCTCAGCGGGGCGAATTTGAGTAAGGCGAACCTCAGCGAAGCGAGCCTCTTTCAGACGGACCTCAGCAGAACGAACCTCAGCAAGGCGATTCTCCACCAAGCGAAGCTCGACGAGGCGAATCTCAGCAAGGCGAGTCTCAGCTTGGCGAGCCTCTACCGGGCGGATCTCAGCGGGACGGACCTGAGCGATGCGGACCTGACCGGGGCGGACCTCCGCGAGGCGATTTTGCTCAGTACTAACCTTGAAAGAGCGAATCTCACGGCTTGTTCCGTGTATGGAATCTCAGCGTGGGACCTAGAGCTTGATGGTGCCATCCAATCTAACCTGGCGATTACACCTGCTGGTGAATCCCCGATCCAGGTTGACAACCTCGAAGTTGCCCAATTTATTTACCTGCTGTTGAACAACCAGAATATCCGCAGCGTCATCGACACCATCACCTCCAAAGTGGTGTTGATTCTGGGCCGCTTCACGCCCGAGCGAAAAGTCGTTCTCGACGCGATTCGCGACGAACTCCGCAAGCGCGATTATTTGCCGGTTTTGTTCGATTTCGAGAGGCCTGCCGGCAAGGACCTCACCGGGACGATCTCCACCTTGGCCAACATGGCCCGATTCATCATCGCCGACCTAACCGATCCGAGCAGCGTGCCGCATGAGTTAGCGACGCTCGTCCCAAATACCGTCGTCCCTGTGCAGACGATCATCCTGGAGGGACAGCAAGAGTATGCAATGTTTCCCGATCTCAAGACGCGATACCACTGGGTGCTGGAGCCACACCAGTACAAGTCCCAAGAACTGCTGATCGCGCACCTCGCCGAAACGGTGATTGCGCCTGCGGAAACAAAAGCAAAGGAGCTAGCGCGGAAGTAGCGGAGTACTAATTGCTAATTGCTCATTGCTAGTCGCTCATTGCTGCTTGCTAGTCGCTATCGTCTCATCCTCCCCACCACCCACAATACCAGCGTCAAGATTACGCTCAGCACGATCGACGTCATCAGCGGAAAGTAGAACGTCGTGTTCTTGCCGCGCACCGCGATATCGCCGGGCAGGCGGCCAATGGGCAGATTGACCTTCCCGGCGAGCATCAGCACCAAACCCAGCACCAGCAGCAATCCACCCAGCAGAACCAGCATGCGTCCCAAGTCGCCCATCCTCCGAGTTTAACTGTTGGAGAGGCTGCTGATAAATCCACGCAGGATGGCGCCGCACAGACGAAACCTCGCATGGGGACAATATGCGCGACGCTACGGCATGCTGCAGGGGCGCTTTCAAAACCGCGCCAGTTAACGCTTTGCGTCCTCTGCCATCACCCGCAGGTCATGGCCGGTCATCTCTTTCGGTTGCGGGATGCCGAGGATTCCGAGCATTGTCGGCGCGATGTCCTGCAACGCACCGTCAGGCTTCAGCGTGAAGCGGCGCTTCTCGCCTTTGAAATTGCCGTTTGGAACCGCGTTTTCCGAAGCGACGATGAACGGCACCGGATTGGTGGTATGCGCGGTCTGTGGGCCGCCGGTAGCGGGATCAATCATCTGCTCGGCGTTGCCGTGGTCGGCGGTGACAATCATCGCTCCCCCGACGCGCTTCAAGGCGGCAGAGATCTGGCCAAGGCACGCGTCCACCGTTTCCACCGCTTTGATCGTCGGGGGAATCTTGCCCGAGTGCCCCACCATGTCAGCATTGGCGAAGTTCACCACCATCACGTCAAAAGTCTTCTCCTCGACAGCTTTCACCACCGCGTCGGCAATGCCCTGTGCCGACATTTCGGGCTTGAGGTCATAGGTTGCGACTTTGGGTGACTGCACCAGGATGCGGTCCTCGCCGGGGAAGGGCTTCTCGACACCGCCGTTGAAGAAATACGTCACGTGGGCGTACTTTTCCGTCTCGGCCACTCGCAGATTGCGCATATTCAGGTTCGCCATCACGTTGGCCAAAATGTTGCCCAGCGACTCCGGCGGCGACACGACGGGCAAGGTGAAGTGCTTGTCGTATTGCGTCATGCACACATAGGTCAGGTCTTTGGGCACGCGGTCGCGCGGGATGACGATGTCGAGTTCGGCCGCGCCTTCGAGTTCGGCGCCGTCCTGCGGGGTGAAATGGCTGTTGCGCGCCAGGCAGCGCGTGATCTGGCGGGCGCGATCGGCGCGGAAGTTGAAGTTAATGCAAACGTCACCGTCGCGAATGGTGCCTACCGGATCGCCACGTCCATCGGCAATCACGAAAGGCACAATGAATTCGTCGGTGGTCTCGTCGTTGTAGGACTCTTTCACGCCCTGAACCGGGTCGAAATAGTCGCCGCCTTCGCCCTTACCGAAGACCATGGCGTCGAACGCCAGCTTCTCGCGCTCCCACTTCTTGTCGCGGTCCATGGCGTAGTAGCGGCCGCTGACACTGGCAATCTTGCCCACGCCGTACTCGCGCATCTTCTGCTGCAGTTGCTCGATGTACTTGACCCCATTGGTTGGCAACGTGTCGCGGCCATCCATGAAAGCGTGGACGAAAACGCGCTCTACGCCGTTTTGCTTGGCCATGCGCAGCAGCGCATAAAGGTGGTTCTGATGAGAGTGCACGCCGCCGTCAGAGAGCAGACCGAGCAGGTGCAGCCGACGCTCGCCGGTGCGGGCCATCGCCATGGCATCGAGCAGGACGGGGTTCTTCGCGAACTCACCATTCTCGATCATCAGGTCGATCTTGGTGATGTCCATATAGACGACGCGCCCGGCTCCAATGTTGAGGTGGCCGACTTCGCTGTTGCCCATCTGGCCGGTGGGCAGACCGACGTAGCGTCCGCTGGTGTGGATGAGCGTGTTGGGAAACTCGGCCAGCAACTTGTCGTAGTTGGGCTTGCGGGCGAGCGAAATGGCGTTGGCGTCGGACGGCGGGGCATAGCCCCAGCCGTCGAGGATGATGAGGACGAGAGGTTTAGGACGAGTCATAAGAAGTAAGCAATTAGCTATCAGGTATAAGAACCTCCGATTGTAGCAGCCAGATTTCAGGCTGCGGCGTGATCCGTGCAGGTAAGAGCCTTGTTTTCGTATAGGACGATGGTTATACTTTCGGTATGAAAACAGCGGTTTCGATTCCGGATGAAGTGTTCCAGCAGGCGGAACAGCTCGCAAAGCGAACTAAACGATCGCGAAGCCGGATATTCAGCGATGCGCTGCGGGAATATGTGGCGCGGCATTCGCCAGATGAAGTCACGGAGGCGATCAACCGCGCGTGCGCACAACTCAAGACCCAAGATGAAGATCGATTCGCAATCCTGGCGGGTCGCCGCACCCTTGAGCGGAGTGAGTGGTGATCTCGCAAGGTGAGATTTGGTGGGCTGAGTTAGCGTCACCGAAAAAGTCAGCGCCGGGCTTTCGAAGGCCGGTCCTTGTCGTACAGTCCGATGCGTTCAACCGCAGCCATATCGCGACGGTGGTTTGCGTACCGCTCACGAGTAACGTGGTTCGGGCCCTGATGCCGGGCAACGTTCACTTGCCGGCGCGAACAACCGGCTTGCCGAAGGATTCGGTGGCGAATGTCTCGCAACTGCTGACTGCGGATAAGTCAGACTTGACAGAACGGGTCGGCAAATTGCCAGCCATCAAAATGGATTTGATATTTCGGGGGATCGAGTTGGTGCTAGCGAGAAAAACATAGCAGCATCCGAACCTATTCCTTCTGAAGAAAGCAGTTCCCCAGCAGAAATCCCAGACTCAGATATCCCCAGCCTGTAAAGTGAATGGCGCATCCGAAAAGGACCCGCAGCGACAATTGCGGCCAGGAACATAGCAGATCACTCACCACAAGCACCGCAAGTCCAAGAACTGCTGCGTGGTTTGGCCAACGCCATCTGCTGATTGCGACAGGGACTAAAAATACGGGTACAAGGCTGGCCGCAGTTGCGGTCCACGGATCGCGATCACTGACCACCAACAAACTCAGAAAGCAAAGCAGGGCACACCAAGCTGCGAACGCGACTGAGATCGCTATGACGGCGAGGCGCCCCCTGCTATCCGAGACAGATAAAACGTGCTCGAGCTTTGCGAAACGCGGCTGCAAATTGACTCCTGCAAATCGTCTACGCCTTCTTCGCCAACTCCCCGTCGTAGTTCAGCGCCTTCAAGCCGTTGAACCGTGCCGCGGCGCCAAGTTCTTCTTCGATGCGCAGCAACTGGTTGTACTTGGCGATGCGATCGGTACGCGAGCCGGAGCCGGTCTTGATTTGTCCCGCACTTGTCGCCACGGCAAGGTCAGCGATGAACGTGTCTTCGGTTTCGCCCGAGCGGTGAGAGATGACCGCGGTGTAGCCGTTCTCGCGTGCCAGGTTGATGGCGTCGATGGTCTCACTCACCGAGCCGATCTGGTTCAACTTGATCAGGATGGAGTTGGCGACTCCGGTATCGATGCCGCGCTGCAGGATTCCGATATTGGTGACGAAAATATCGTCACCGACTAACTGGACTTTGCCGCCGAGCTCGCTGGTCAGGATTTTCCAGCCTTCCCAATCATTTTCGTCGAGGCCGTCTTCCAGCGACACGATGGGATACTGGCCGGCCCAGTCGGCCCAGAACTTCACCATGTCTTCGCTGGAGTGCTCGCTTTTGTCCGACTTCTTGAAGACGTACTTTTTCTTGTCCTTGTCGTAGAACTCGCTGGCGGCGGGATCGAGGGCGATGGCAATCTGCTCGCCCGGCTTGTATCCAGCCTGTGTAATGGCTTCAAGCACGAGGTCGATGGCCTCTGTGTTCGACTTCAGCGACGGAGCGAATCCGCCCTCGTCACCAACGGCAGTGTTGTAGCCCTTCTTCTTGAGCACGCCCTTCAGCGTGTGAAACGTCTCCACACCCCAGCGCAGCGCCTCGGCGAACGAGGGCGCGCCGACCGGCATGACCATGAACTCCTGGAAATCGACGTTGCTGTCGGCATGGGCCCCGCCGTTGAGGATGTTCATCATCGGCGTGGGTAGCAGGCTGGCGGTGAATCCGCCCAGATACTGATACAGATTGATGCCGAGGTGGTCGGCCATCGCGCGCGACGCCGCCATCGAGACGGCCAGGATCGCGTTGGCGCCCAGCTTGCCCTTGTTCGGAGTGCCATCAAGTTCGCGCATGGCGGCGTCAAGCTCGTGCTGATCGCTGGCGTCCATGCCTTCGAGCTCAGGCGCGATAACTTCGTTGACATTGTCAACCGCCTTGAGGACTCCCTTGCCCAGGTAGCGTGCCTGATCGCCATCGCGCAGCTCCACGGCTTCGTGCTCGCCGGTGGATGCGCCGCTCGGCACGGCAGCGCGGCCAGTGGCACCGCTCGCCAGAATGACGTCGGCTTCGACAGTGGGGTTTCCCCGCGAATCGAGGATTTCGCGCGCAACGATTACTTCAATATCAGTCATGGGATGAGTCCTTGTCTCGCGCCCTGGGATTTGCGCTTGCATTGGCGGCCGGCGGGCGTCAGCGGTCCGAAACGCAGTACGAAGACGCCCTTCCACACCATGGAAGACGCGATGGCGTGAGACTTACGAAACCACTCATTATACGGGAGGCGACACGACGCACGACGGCGCTTGGGGCGGCAGCGGCGGGTCATGCGCCGGCGAAACGGGGCAGGCAGTCCCTGAGTTGTCACTCCCTTGAACGCGTTACATTGTGGAAAATCGTTGGCCGTAAGGACATGGTTTTCTGTATCCTCATGGCAGCAGTGGCGGGACAAAACCAAGCGTTCTAACGACAGCCATATCGTCGATTTCAATGCGTCACGGAGCCGGATTTTATGTGGAAACCAACCCGCAAGGAAGATGAATTCATGCCGCCTGTCCCGGAGCAACCTGCCCCGAAACCAGCGCAGACTCCAACAACGCCGGCAGGCCGACCGATGGAAACGGTGCGCAGCGAGCCGGCGCGAAGCGTGGACGTTGCGACCATTGGCAAGTCGGTGGTCGTCAAAGGCGAGCTCTCGGGCAGCGAAGATCTCTATGTGGACGGTGAGGTGGAAGGCTCCATTGCGCTGCGCGGCCAGAGCCTGACCATCGGCCCCAACGGCCGGGTGCGGGCCAACATCGAGGCGCGCAACGTGATTGTGCACGGCCTGGTGGACGGCAACATCCACGCCAGCGATCGCGTGGATCTGCGCAAGAGCGCATCGCTGACCGGCGATATCTCCACGGCGCGTATTGCCATTGAGGACGGCGCCTACTTCAAGGGCACGATCGATATCCAGAAGGCCGAGCCCGCGCCCCGCACCGAACCCAAGCCGCAGGCCGCTTCCAGCACCGTGACTCCGGCAGCGGTTCCGGCAGCACAAGCATCCTTGCTGGAGCCGAAGAAGGTTTAGGGCCACCGTTCCGTGTGAACACGGACTACCGGTTTCCTTGATGCCGATCACCGTCGATTGGGGCCGAGCCGATGCTCGCCCCCCCGCCTCGCTGTCCG
>Ga0335070_10000180_pt1 | contig 72468 bp, 62 predicted proteins | sample Lox_Sample_13_FD_206722 | JGI IMG/M metagenome (GOLD analysis project Ga0335070, IMG submission 206722) | Soil microbial communities from Loxahatchee National Wildlife Refuge, Florida, United States - Lox_Sample_1.3 | ecosystem: Environmental > Terrestrial > Soil > Wetlands | place: USA... | reverse complement strand
ACACCGTCCCCGTATACACCCCACTCCCATTGGTCACCGGATTCCCAGGCAATCCACTCATCACTACATTCGCCAACGCCGGCGTCACCGTCCCTGATATCGTAAAGGTCGTACCAGAAGTCAGATTGACCTGGTATGAACCCGTTAGACCGGAAAAGAAAGCGTAGTTTATCCCCTTGACCACTTCCGTAGTATAGAGAATCGGGCTCCCACCACGCGTGATGCTTGCCACCTCCATACCTGCAGGAATGGGCGACATGACAGTCAGACCGTTCGCGCCCGCCCCGGCCGAAACTGCAAAATTGAGCGCCGTCCCATTCCATGTCAGGCCGCTGAAGGACGAATTGTTGCGGCCATCGAGCCATTGCAGCATCTGGCGAGCTGAGATTACCGGGATTTGCCGAGCCTGGGCAGAGGCAATGATGGCATCCGATCCATCGGAATCAGCTTCGTCGCTATGCATATTGGCTGTGAATGCACCGTAATACCCTTCGGGTCCAATCGCCTTATCGAGCAATGCATCGATCGTATCAGGATAACTTTGGGCCGACTCATCGGTCATCTGGGTTGTCGCCTGGTAAACATCGATCATTGTACCGTTGGATTTGGTGAAGCGCATTGGCATACCAGAACCGGTAAAGAACCCTGGTTGGTCATCAACCCAATCCCCTGGCCAATAATAGTAATTGGTGTCGAGGCGGATCCCATGATTGAGTTCCACTTGAGGATGCGTATCGTAATCGCTCCATACGATGCAGTGGGTCCTATTGGTAACAGGGACAGGCAGGCTGGAATAGAGTCCGGTCCAGTCGTCCAATTGATTGCTGAAATCGGATTCCAGCGAGGATGGAGTGAAATTAAGGCAGTCGGTGCTAACATGCAAGGCAATCTCGAAACCCATAGCGTTGTAAGCGGCTGCCTGGGTTGGGGTCATCCCTCCATCGGTGTAGATGTAAGCAGTGGCCCGAATGCACTCCCAATCCTGAACAGAACAGCCAGACGAGCTGTCAGCAATATAGGAGTCAAATCGGGCAGCGGCGTTCCCGCTTACGCCATGGTTGTCTGAGGTCATAATGACAGCAGCCTTAAGTCCTTGAGGAAAGTACCAGAAACGGGGTAAGGGCTTTTTGTCATAGTTCATCTGGATGATCAGATTCGCAAGAAGCCGCTGCTGCTCATCTGCCTGTGGGATGGCAACTTTATCCAGGTCTATCCAATCGGGGTAGAACAGATCATCGGAACGGATAGGCGAGACGCCATCACGCTCCTGGCCGGCCCAGGCAGGGTTACCCTGCCTGGTGTAAACGACAGACTTCGCCAGGTCATATGTAAAGGCTGCCGCCTGACCGCCGTTTGTGCCGACGCTCCGCAGGGTGACAGCCGGGCTTGGAGTTGACGTGGTGGCGTCAGAGTAGAGCGTTGCAACGGTTGTAGCACTTGTGCTATAGCGGTCAGCGGTGCCATGGAACTGGATGGTCTGGTTGACAATTCCCTGTCCAGGACCCGATGTCGTATTGACGAGAAGATATGCATCGGAGAGTGTGGATCCCAAATTCGTAAGCCCGAGTAGAGAGAGTAGAGAGGGGAGTGTTTTGTCCGGGCGCATGGCAATCAGATTGCCGCCGGCAGTAACCCAGTTGCTAAGCATAGTCACCTGGCTGCTGTTAAGCGCCATTTCTCCCAGAATAACTACATCATAGTTTGAAAGGCTTCCGGCTGTTACGAGGGAAATATCACTCACCGTAAAGCTATTGAACCCTTCTGTCCTTAAGATCTCTGCATAGTATCCTGTAAAAGGATTTGAAGCGGAAGTAATCACCAAAATCGGTCCGCCCGTCTGTGCATGCAGAGAGTCGGATCCCGTTGTTAGCATGAGACACATAATCGCTATGAATGCAACATTGAAGACTGAAAAAATTGACTTCGCAAATTTGTTAATCAATTTATTTTTCTTCATGGAATGGTCTCGTTCCTTCCTGATAAATTTTCAAAAAATTTCTGAAAATGCGGAGTCTCTGCATCGGGCGTGTAGTACAGACGTATTTATTCATACCCCCAGGTTCGGAAAGGCAAAAACAATACCATTCCATAATTTATTGATTTGTTTATATTTTTATTTTCAAAGACATGCTATATCGTTAATATTTCCGACGAAAGTTGATGGTATTTTACCTGAAGGATCAAGAAGCTATTGAAACTAAATATTTTTTGACAAATTTGGTAGGTTGTAAAGAAAGACGACGGTACCGGAAAAATTAAAATTCCTTTGCTTCATAAAGATTTATTCATTATATCTTAAAAATTTTGTCGGATTTCCCGCAACTACCGAATTTTCTTCAGTATTAGAAATGACATTTGAGCCCAGACCAATAAGAGTTCCTCTCCCAATACGTGTGTTTTCTTTTATATTCGCTCCAGAACCGATGTAGCAATTTGATCCAATAACAACATATCCCGAAATTGCCACATTCGACCCAACGCAGCAGTAATCACTCACGATACTATCATGGGATATGACAGTATTCGGCAGAACAATACAGTGATTTCCAACGCTAACTCCGCAACTAATGACTACGTTTGGCATGATGATCGTGTTATATCCAATTTTCGAGTCGGCAGTGATTTTTGCGGAAGGATGAATAATCGTTGGAAAGCGAGAATTTTCTAAATTTAGGCTATCAATAATATCTTTCCGTTTTAGATAGCTTTTTGGATTCCCAGGCAAAGCTAGAACGTACGAGCCTGAAATATCTCTTAGGATCTCCCTACCCCCGATAACCTTTACTCCACAGCACTCTTTGCCCAATAGGGAGCGATCATCATCTATAAAACCCAAAACATTCCATTCTCTATTTACATTGTTTATTGCGAGAATTGAGATGAGCGATTCTCTCGCATTACCTCCAAATGGAAATAAAAGAATTTCTTTAGCCATTTCTTTCATGCCTTGCTGCTATTTCAGCTTTTGCCTTATTTATCCGACCCAATCGGTGTTAAATGCAATGCCGTGATGCTGTCTCAAAATCACGCATAGCGCGGACCGCATAGAGCATAGCGGAATGGTTCAAGAGTTAAGCAATGCCTTTATTTTTTGAGAGACGTATTCGATCTGTTCTCCTGTTAAATTAGGGAACATCGGGAGGGACAATATCTCATTAGAAACTTTCTCAGTAATGGGGTAGCTTCCATTTGTCAGACCGGACCCTTTGTATGCATTCTGCAAATGAAGCGGGATGGGATAATGGAGGCCTGTACTGATTCCATTTTCTGAGAGATATCTTTGAAGCTCGTCTCTCTTCTGAGTCCTTATGATATAGAGATGATAAACTGCCTCTGTCCAAGAAGGTTCGAAAGGAATAATGATGTTGGGAGTTGCGGGTTTCGAGTTCCGGGTTACGGGTTCAGAAAGCAAATTACTGTAAAGAGTCGCATTGCGACGGCGTTTTTCATTCCACTCGGTAAGATGTTTGAGCTTCACTCGTAAGATCCCGGTCTGGATGGCATCAAGACGACCATTATAGCCTTCAAAATCGTGATAATATTTCTTCGCCTGGCCATGATCTCGGAGCATCCGAATTTTTCGAGCAATCTCTTCATCATTAGTAGTTACCGCTCCACCCTCTCCGCAAGCACCGAGGTTCTTTCCCGGATAAAAACTGAAGGCTGCTGCTAAACCCATAGAACCTGCCTTCTTCCACTTTCCATCTTTTTTTGAGTAGTAGAGGGCTCCATGCGCTTGACAGGCATCCTCTATAACGATCAACCTATACTTCTCAGCAATTTCAAGGATAGAATCCATGTCAGCGGGTTGGCCGTAGAGGTGGACAGGCAACACAGCCTTTGGCCGTGGCGTGAGGCCTGAGGTGTGAGGTCCACTCGCAGCGGGCATCGCGCCGAGCGCACAGCGTTTCTTCAAAAAATCTTGCAGCTTGGAGGGATCCATATTGTAGGTTCGTTCATCGATGTCGACGAAGACCGGAGTAGCGCCTGTTTGTGAAATGGCTTCTGTGGTGGCGATGAAGGTGTTTGGAACTGTGATAACCTCGTCACCGGAGCCAATGCCAGCCGCGATCATAGCGAATCGCAAGGCATCGGTGCCACTATTGACAGCTACGCAATATTTGGTTTCACAGAACTCTGCAAACTCCTTTTCGAACCCCTCCACGTGCTCCCCTCCGACGAATGATGCCGTCCGGAGGCAGGATCGAAAGACGTTGAGTAATTCCTCTTCAAGTTCTTGATGGGGAGTTCTTAGGTCCAAGAATGGAATGTTCATTGTTCATCTCCTATATGTTGAAGGTTAAAGGAATATGGTAAAGCCTCGAGTGTTAAGTTTAGGAGAACTGCTGAGTACTAAACGCCTTGGTACGTGTTGCGGCTTATGGAACGCAGTACTGAGCAACGCCTCATTAAGAAACTTCAATGGAACAAGTTTACCCCTCTTAAACTATTTCTATTTTTTAAGAAATTCATATAAAACATTTTGCTCTGCCGTATCGGTTTGAGTTAAGAAATCGATCGTGCGGAAGATGCGGGCGGGATTGCCGGCCACGATCACATTAGGAGGAACATCTCTTGTTACAACACTCCCGGCACCGATAATGGCATTCTCACCTATCGTTACGTTACTTAAGATCGTACAATTGGAACCAATGGAAGCACCCCTTTTAACGAGTATCGGTTCCACTTTCCAATCTTCTTCGGTTTGAAGGGCTCCGTCCCCATTGGTTGCTCGAGGATATGTATCATTGATGAAGACAACACTGTGACCGATAAAAACATTGTCCTCAATCGTTACTCCTTCACAAATAAAGGTGTGGCTTGATATTTTACAGTTCTTACCCACCTTGGCGTTTTTCTGGATTTCAACAAATACCCCGATCTTAGTACCATCGCCGACCTCGCAACCATAAAGATTAACGAAGTTATGAATTTTGACATTTTCTCCAAGCTTAACATCAGGGGCAATCGACATGAATTCCATTGTTCTCTCCTATCCCGCATCCCGCAAAGTGCAGCCATCCTTCGTCCCGAGTTGCTGGGCGATGGAGGGCAGATAGCGCATAGCGAAATTCATTGACTTCTCATTGCAAGGCGTGAGGGGTAAGTAGAAAAAATACACTTGCTGGAAGTCTGAGGAGCGCTATAATTGAGGGTTAAGGTCAGGATAAAGGAGACTCCTGCTCAAGTCTTTTGCTTCCAACCCCTTGCCTTTAACCTTCATCGTACTTGCCCCCAGCTGTTCGCCATGATGAAACCATTTCCATTGTTTCTTGACTTCTTATTTACTAACTTCAGGCCCTGAATTTGGACGGCTCTTCCCGAGAGCTTTATCGATTTACTTGCGGCCTCCAAGATTGAGACTACTCGTAACCCGCTGTAGCCATCACTTAAAGGACACATTCCTTTCTGGGCACATGTGAGAAAGTGGTCACATTCCTTCTTCAGGGGCTCATAGTCTTCAATTCTTGGGCTGTGAATATCGCCATAGCGATAGGAAAATTGAAATTCCGCGTAGGTATCGTAATATGGCGGAACATCAACTCCCTTATCGTAGATTTTAATCTTCTCCTGAGGCTCAATGTCGTCATAAACCAGCATCCTCCTGGTTCCGACAATGGTCGTTCGACGAATCTTGTTGGGATCGAGCCAACTGCTGTGGATAAAGGCAATCACCCCATCTTTGAAATTGAGCGTGGTTGTGGCAACATCTTCAATGTCCGGCTTGAAATGGGCCTTTCCTTGACTGTTAACCGACACGGGGACCTCACCGAGAACGTATATAATCGTTGAGATGTCATGTGGGGCAAGATCCCAGACTACGTTGATATCGGGCTGAAAAAGCCCAAGATTAACTCGAATGGAGCTTATATAGAGGATCTTCCCGAGCTCGCCACTGCCAACAATTTCCTTCACCTTGTTCACCGCCGCCGTATACTCGAACGTATGGCCTACCATGAGCACCTTCTTGTTCTCTTCGGCCAATTTAACCAACTCCAGCCCTGTCGCATAGGAATGTGTCATTGGTTTCTCGATGAACACATGCTTCCCGTGCAGAAGAAAATCTTTGGCTAATGGATGATGCGTTTTTACAGGAGTTGCAATCGCCACAGCATCCAGATCCGGCTTGCGGAGAAGCTCTTTGTAGTCCGATAGAATCTCCACAGATGGATACAGGTTTTTCATACGGTCCAGTCTCTTTGGGTCCATGTCACAACAGATCAACTCCCGAACCTTATTGGACTGGACGAAATTTCTAATAAGATTTGGGCCCCAATAACCACATCCGATCACTGCCACTTTCATAATTTCCCTCCTTCTTTTCAGAAAATACGCAGAGCGCCCGCCTACCGGCAGGCAGGCATAGAGCATAGCGCAAAGCGTGAACTCAAGAATAACTAATCCATATGCAACCGAGATTAGAACAAAATGTATAATAAAAGAGTTTGGCTACTTCTCCATTCATTTTATTAAATAATGCCGTGCGCTTTGCGCCTTAGAGTGCTCCCTTGGGGTGGATGACCGCCTTTACGGTTTTTAATAATATCTTTATGTCGAGGCAGAGAGACCAATCCCGAGCATATCTCAAATCCATGCGAACCATATCATTGAATGAGGTTGTGCTTCTTCCATCCACCTGCCATAGACCCGTCATGCCAGGTTTAACCTCTAAAATCCTTCTGAGGTGCCAAGGCTTATATTCCTCAACTTCATATGGCAGCGGAGGCCTCGGCCCCACCAGACTCATCTCACCTTTCAATACATTGAAGAATTGTGGGAGCTCATCAATGCTCGTTTTACGAATGATTTTCCCTACCTGAGTCACGCGGGGATCAGATTTCATCTTATAGACAGGTTTTTCTGCATTTCCTTCATTTATCTTTTCATGATTCCCTTTAATGAGATTTGCGATATACTGCCGGTGAATCTTATCATCCACACTCCAGTACATTGAGCGGAACTTATAAAATGGAAACCGGATACCGTTCTTGCCAAATCGATACTGTTTGAAAATGACGGGTCCTGGTGAAGTAATTTTTATAGCAAGGGCTGCCCCAAGCATTAAAGGTATGGAGAGAAGTATTCCGAAGAGGGAACCGATGATATCCATTCCTCTTTTAAGGGTATTTTGGATTCTTCGCGTCTCAAAAGATTTATCAAAATCGATGGGAAAAAGATCAGGTTGACCTTGTTCACTAAGGAGTTTTTGGAAAAGATCATCGGGATAAGTTCCTGCTGTCACTAAATAAGGTATCTCTCCGTTACCGTTAACGATCTTATTGACAAAACTCTGAACCCCCTGTTCATTTGTATCCGGAAGAATAAGTCCTATTACATTTTGATCAACCCAACCTTTAATGTCTGTCTCCCGCGTATTTTTTAGCAGCGAATTTACGAATTTCTGAGTCGGCTGTCGCTCGCCAAGTCTCTCTTCACGAAAAGACAAAAGGGCAACCGATAAAGGTAACTTAGACCGATCAGCCCGACGCTTTTCAATTCGCAAGCGATAAAGGAATTGATGCTTAGATAGTAAATGAGCTTCCATCGATTGAAGATGATTCATGCGATTTCAAGAAGACGCTCGTGCTCTGAGGATTCTTTTCGCAGAAATGTCTTCAGAGCCTTTTCCGCTACACACCTAGAGAACCGAGAGTAGCAGTTCTCTCTCTGACAGTAGCTTATCTTCTCCTCTTCTTCATTCTGTTTGATCTCATGGAATTTACAGTGAAGACAAGGTTTGATTAACATGTGATAACTCCGTAAAACATAAGGCGGTAAGGGTTCGGGGCAACACATAAATGATTCTGTGTTGCTCTGCGGTTCTGCGGTGTCGCTGTTTTAAAATCAAGACTAGCGCAGAACACCTGCCCGCGCCTGCCTGCCGCTAGGCAGGGTAGGTGCGCAAAGCGAATAGCGGAAACCCTTTTATTCATCTTTGTCTGAATGCGAAGCCTGATCAACATTGTTACCTTGACTATTTTCGTAATGACAGTCGTTCAGAGAAATCATTAGCTTTTCCAGAATTTTTGAGTGGAAGTCGAAGCTCCTTTGCAAGTTTCGGATAGCTGCAATATGTTCTTCCATCTGGTCAAGAATGTTTTTCATTTCTTTACCTCTTCGTAAAATGTAAAGCGCAAGGGGTAAGGGGATTTACAATCATTCATTCTTAAGGCCTCGAATTGGCCAGAACACCGGGCGCCTTCTGCTTCCCGCTTAACGGTCCAGCGAAAGATAGGCTACCGCCGGTTCGAATTTTGCCAAATTCTACGTTTGAAAGATTCCATATCGAAATTTTGAGCCACATGAAAGTGGGATAAGGTTAATAATTCAGCGCAGCCGTGCTGCTGTTTAACTTTCTTCGTTTCAAATAGGAATATCTTCAAACCTTTCTATTTCGTCACCTTTCACCGCAGGACCGCAGCACTTCTCAACTGCAGCACTTGCTATGCTACTTTCTCAATCATCGAGTAATGGAGTTCAATGCTTGGTTGATATCCGATCAGATTCAAAAGAATCCTCACTCGCTCACTGTCGGAAACCCATCTTTCAAATATCCCCAAGAGATCTTTCAAAGGGCCTGTTTTTACCCTGACTACGTCATTGGGTCCATAATCACCCTTTACTCTCACAACACCCCGAGCATCTGTCCTCTCTTTAATGATCTCCACAACTTCTTTGGAAATAGATGTGGGATATCCTCCAAAACCCAATACGCACTTAACCCCTTTCCCCCATCGGACCAGAGGATAATTTTGCTCAAGATTGAATTTCCCAAAGATATACCCGGGAAACAAGGACTTCAGTTCTTTGGTAACCCTGGCATTTCTCGTTGAAAATGTCTCCATAAGAGGGCTGAAGATCTCGACCCCTTTTGTCGATAAATACGAGGTCGCCTCTTCTTCTTTCTTAGGCTTGGTTTGGATGACGTACCAGTTTTCCATTGTTCTGAGTGTCGAATGCCAAGCGTTAAGTGTTGAGTGTTAAGTCAACCAATCATGTGCTCCAATATTTCAACCACATCGCGCATGGCTCCACGACTCTAATATTTTCTATAATATCTGTAATAGTACTTCGAATAGTAGCTGGATGGGTTTAGATCCATTTGGTTAAAAACAATGCCAATAATTTTCTGATGATCAATGGATTTCAGTGCTCTCTGAACAGTTCCTTTGGGTGTTCGATCTGCCATCACCACGAAGATGATCCCGTCTACCATTTTTGAAAGCTGGATTGGTTCAGTTGTAGAAATAATGGGTGGGGAATCGAAGATGACATAAGTATTATCGCCAGATTCCCTGAGACACTTCAGAAATTCTTGCATTCTCTTAGATCCGATCAACTCCGAGGACTTTTTGGTAGAAGCTCCTGCCAAGATGATTTGGAGGTTCTCCATTTCAGAATTTATCAGGATCTCTGATAAAGGAGTCCCGTCTGAAAGATAATTTGAAAGGCCCTTTGAGGTCTGACTCTTTTCAAGGTGGATACTCGGTTTTCGTAGGTCCGCATCCACAAGAATGGCTTTTCTATGAATTTCTTTTGAAATGGCCATCGCTAAATTGACAGACACCATTGTCTTCCCTTCTCCTGGTGTGGTACTGGTAATCAGGATGGAATGGGGTGGATTCGGTAACCTTTGGAAAATTTGAGCTTTCAACTTCCTAAATTCTTCTCCAGCAAAAGAATTTGGTGGGACGATCAATATGGGTGTCTCTTCTCTTGGTGGAAGTCCCAACTCTTCTAACTTCTGTATCTTCTCCTCAGGAAATTTTAGAGTTGCCGCGTCCTTCTTGATGACAGCTTTCTCTTCAAATGACTTAAGAGGGAGGTCTTCTTTTCCCTTCCGCTTTTTTTCTTCTTCTGCCTTTTCAAGGGCTTGAAATACCCGACTCATCACTTAATCCTTTCATCCAAACCGTAAGGCGTTAGGTGTAAGGTGCAAGGGGTTAAACCTACAACTATTTACCCTTCTCGCTTTACCCCTTGTGGGAGATGGTGTTGCGGTACCGCAGTTCGTACGAAAAATCTCAAACCGAATAATAAGACAAATGGTATGGTGCATACTGTTTTTACTCAGCGAAAGATAGACGTTGGAATTCCCTTGTCAAAAATCCCTTTAATGTGTTGGAAACCTTTAACAATCTCCTTATAGAGAGGCGCCAGGTGACCACTTTTTTAGTAAATAAACGAGAAATAAAATGCCTGCGGCGAAAGAAAGACAGAGAAGGGACCAATTCAAAATTTTTCGGTAATCCTTCCGAAGACCTAAGTCCTTGGCAACCTCCCTAACCGACTTTGCATCAACCCTCTTTTGGCCCAGCGCATATCCGTTTAATAGCGCATTGTCACATAGGATGTTAATTAATCGGGGTATCCCTTCTGATCTTGAATAAATTTCCCTAATCGCCTTTTCCGTAAAAATGGGTTCCCTGCTTCCTGCGACTCTCAACCTCCTTTCGATATACTGGCTTGTCTCTTTGACCGAAAGAGGTGGCAGATGGTATCGCAAATTGATTCGCTGCCTCAGTTGACGAAACTCCTCTCGTGAAAGTGTCCTGTCCAACTCGGGTTGACCGACCAGCACGATTTGAAGCAACTTAGACTTTGAGGTCTCGAGATTTGAAAGGAGCCTAATTTCTTCGAGCAACTCCGGGTTTAAACCATGAGCTTCATCAACGATCAGAACCACTCTCTCATCTTTTTGGTAAGCATTGAGTAAGTATCGGTGAAGGTTGTGAAGATACTCGCCTTTTGTCTGCCCTTGGACCCTTACCCCCAAATCCCTCAAGATGTACTGAATGAAATCGTTGACCGTCAATTTGGGATTAAAGAGAAAGGCTGTCTTGGTGTGGCTATTCCCATCTATTTTATCAAGGAGATAGTGGATCAGAGTGGTCTTGCCAGTGCCCACCTCGCCCGTAATGACAATAAATCCCTTCTTCTCTCTCACCCCGTAAAGCAATTGAGCCAGGGCCTCTTTATGGTTTTCTCCCAGATAGATGTATTCCGGATTGGGAGTTACATTGAACGGGTTTTCTTTTAAGCCGTAAAAATTCTCATACATAACTATTACCCCAAGTCGTGAGGCATTAGGTGCGAGAGAGTTTCTCCTCGTTGTTCATCGTTCTGTTTGTTCCGTTAATTTATAGACCGTCATTGTTGACTTCATCCCTGCTTGCCAGACATCCAATTTCTTATGAGGCTTCTCCATTTCTTTCAGGCCTTACGCCTCACGCCTGACGTCACTCAGTCTGCGTCATGCATGTACCCGCTCATCAGGCTGCCTTTCTCTCTTCTTCTTTTAGGTTTGGAATCGTTGCCAGAACGGGAAGTCCTAAATAGTTTTCGACGTCCGAGACCGTATGAAAAGATTGATCCATTGTTTCTCGAAGCCAGGTCAATCCCAAACCCAAAGCAAGCCCTATGACCGCTCCTATCAAAAGAATCTTATTCCTATCCGGTTTAACCGGCTTTTCGGGGACGCGTGCAGGGTCTAATATCTTAAACTGCTCACCCTGCTGTTTGTGCTCGAGGTTCTGTGCCATCTGAGCCTGAATTTTCTTATCTAATAGAGACTGGTAATTTGTTTTCAAAAGATCATAGTCTCTTGTTAAAAGGGCTAACTCCTGCTCCCGCCGGGGGGTATCCTCAATCCTTCTTTGATAGAGGGCGATCTGTTGTTTTAATTCCTTTTCCTCTTCTCTTAACCGCTTTGTTTCCAGGGCGGCAGCGTGATACTGCTCGGTATATTGGGAAAGTAGCCTTTCCGTTTCAGGGTCGAGGGATGGCGGAGTTAAATTTTGCTCAGAGACTCCTCGCTGCTGGGTTTTTCTCATCGATTCCCGTATCTTAGGCTCGATGTCTGCAATCTTCCTTTTCAAATCGATTACATCCGGATGGTTTTCTTTGTATTTTGATTGAGCAACAGCTAAATCACTTCTTAGATTCCTTAATTGGGCAATAAGCGGGTCTTCGCCTCGATCAACGCTTATGTCTCCTTGAGAGCCTACTCGAACGATTTCACGCTTCTTCATCATTTCGATCTGGTTCTGAATAACGATGATCCGATCCTCCGCAGCCCGCAAATTTTCATTGGTTGTTTTTATTTGCTGCTGTAATCGCTCCAGAATTCTTAAATTTGCATCCAATTGTTGAGGAAGTTGACCCATCGCACGTTCCCTAAAATTCCGGATTTCATACTCCTTATGCCTTAATCGTTCGTCCATACCCTGTAGTTCCTTGCTAAGAAATTCAGATGTGCCTTCTGCTCGATCTTCACGAACTCTCAAGTTTTCCTCAATAAACAAAGAAGCCAGTTTATTGGTTACCAGCATCACGATTTTGGGTTCTTCTCCTTCATAGGAAATGGAGAAAGAATTTGTCGCCGCATCTCTCCTTGGCTCTTGCACCTTCACTTCGATTGCTCTTCGCATGATTTCAACAATTTCCTCTAAGGGACGGGTTTTTCGAATCTTTGGATACAGCTCAAATTCTTGAATTACTTTTTCTAATCGCGTTCGGCTCAGAATTTCCTGGGAGATGGTATTGAGTCGATTCGCCACTGTATCCGTAACGGTTGCCCGCACATAATTTTCAGGAATCGCCTGAGGTTGAACGAGAATCAAGGTTGTCGCTTTATAGACTTTAGGAAGATATTTACAAACGCCATAAGAGCCCAGGACGCAGATAACTAATGGAATAATGATGTACCACTTTCGGCGAAAGCCAATGTCCAAATAATCCTGAATGGTAAAAGGCTTTTCAGTGTTCATTTTCATACTCCCTAATACGGATAGCGCACAGCGTGAAATAACTAATAAGTGGCTGTTACTCTAATCATTCCCCGAAAATCGGAATAATCGTTTGCGTCCCTATTCGAATGATCTTCAGCATAGGAGAAATCGAGAGCAAGGGTCAGCCATTTTAGGATTCGATAAGAACCGGTCGTTCCGACTCCCCATAGGTTATCTACCCGGCCATCGTTATACTTAGGCCTTTGATAACGGCCTGAAAAGGTCACAGCAGCCTTCTGTGTGAGTTGATGAGTAATCGTTCCGATTACCTGGTGATACTTCGCAAACCCAAGATTTTCTGCCGTAAAGTAGTCCTCGGTGTATCCACCCTGAAAGCCAAGAGTATAGGTAGTTCTTTGAGCGCGCTGTGTGATCAGAATGTCATATAATGGGCCTGCCTCATTTGATCCTCTCTTTGGGATTTGCCAGAAATAGCCAAATTGGGCTCTAAGCGAGAGAGTCGGACTGAAAGCGTGTTCGAAACCAATCGAGGGTGCGTGAATGTCATAATCAACCGTAGAGCTGGAAACTTGTTTGTCAAATTCCCGACTCTGGAAGGTGTATTCTCCAAAAACGGACGTCCTCGGGTTAAAGCGATAAGTATAGCGACCCTTACCCAGATTTCCTGTCATGTCCGGAGAATGCTGAAAATCACCCAAATCAAGAACATATTCTAAAGATATCCCATTCCTAATATCGAACCAGTAAGTAAGCTTAGGGTTGATGTAGTTTTCTGTGCTATCCTCAAAAAGGGTATTATTTTGGTTTCTATAGACATTGTTCATGTAATTGATTGAGACGACGTCTTCTCTGCCAAACCGATATTCGAGAGAAGGTTGAACCACGTTTCGAATGTAGATGGCTCTTCCTGTTTGGGTCCCGAGGAGAATTTGGTTTGGTAATGCGGTCGAAGTATAATTTTTCTCCAATGGCTCCTCGGATCGGATCACATAATCTTTGACCCGAAACGTAAGCTTCCTATCCCATGTGTACCAAGTGTCCAAGTTTCCAGAGAGACTGAAGTAATCGTCACTTGTATGTTTTCCATAAAAGACATAGCCGGGGAGAAAGTCTAAGAAGATCCCGTATCTCGTCTCTTCACTCACAGAAGGCTGCTGAAATTCTCCGGTTGTCTCTGACTTCGGCAGCGTCGAATATCTGACCCCCAGGCCGATACTGGTGATAAAATCATCTCTCTTGTTTTTCGGAGTGAGGTCGACATTGTTGTCGTATGTCTCCTGGACAACGCCATAAACTTGGAATCCGGGGAGGATATCCCCCAAATCTGCATTTGCCGTCGAAGATGTAAGGATAAGGAAAAGGCTAATGATCCAACCCGCTAGGCAAACCTTTTTGGTTTTTCCCATCTCTTTCCCCTAACTGTTCTCTCTACACCGTTTTTTCCCTTTTCTATAGAAGGGGGACGAAGTTTTCTAAGAATTGCTTACGGCACAATAACCGTATCGCCCGGCCTTAGAGTAATGTTTGAACCTGGGTCGCCACCTTTCATGATTTTTTTATAATTGACTGTGATATGCTTCTCCTTGCCGTTCTCTTTCCGAATGACTAAGATTTTCTTTGGGTTGGCCCAGTCCGAAAATCCGCCCGCCATGGGAATAATCTGCAACACGGTTGTTTCACTTCGAAGGCGGTACACACCCGGAGTTTTGACCTGCCCTGAGACATACACTTTGAAACTGTTTGCTTCCATCACGGTCACGGAAACATTTGGACTCTCAATAAACTCTTTCAACCGTTTCGTTAATTCGTCTTTCAATTGAAGGGGAGTCAGCCCGGATGCTTTAATTTCCTGAATGATAGGGAGAGAGATATTTCCGTCCATCCGGACAGGAACCGTTCTGGTTAAGGCATCTTCCCTCCACACGTGGATGTAAAGAACGTCCTCGGGCCCGATCACGTATTGGTCGCTATCGGCGACCACTTCAGCCTGAGCCTGCTTTTTCAAAACGATTTCCTTCTCTGTCTGCGGGCAGACGACGGATGGTGATATCAAAAAGACCAGTAACCCTATCATTCCGACGTAAATTGTTTTTTTCATGTTTCTACTCCTAATTCCCCTCGCCCCCCCCTTTAGAAAAGCGGAGGGATTTGATTATGCAGGTTCTGTTCCTAACACCTTTCTAATGAGGTCCATCGTGTCTGTTCCATGGACGGGGAAACAGACTTGATCAACCATGAAAGACCCTCTTATCGGATCGTATTCTTTTCCGCGTATGATCTGATCACCCTCAGTAATTCTTCAACAGTGACATTTCCACATTTAGCACAGAGATAAAAGAGATGAAATGTTTTCCTCCCAATGGTTACAGCAACACCCTGCAATCCTTGTTCTTCTCCACACTTTAGGCAACGTTCTGCATTTTCTTCCATTTTGTTAGGTTAGAGTTGATAATGCAGGGCTTCAGTTTCAACTGGAGTGTACTAAATCAGTAAGACGGTGTCAATGAAAAAAGGGAGAATTGGGAGGGCTTAATTGGATGCCAGAGATCAAGATATTTGGAGAGAATGTAAATTGAGGAGTACACAAGTCTTCAGTACGGGCTAACCTTCAATACGTTTCACCTCCCTTCTCTTAAAACCAATCTCCACATTGGCCTACGACACGACTTCTCACCTCTGCCAATAGTAATTACCTCATACTAAGAATCGATGAGTTAGGGTTCACCTCCTTTCCCATTTATTTGCATACGGCTTGATATAATCTCTCACCCAACGAATCCTTGATAAAAGGACTCCATTCCTCCCGGCGTTCAGATGAGTATAGGACTGAGTATATAGCCCTCTTTTCCTTTGAATAGTAAGTTAATGATAAAAACCGAAACTTTTTGTCTGCACAGTTTATTTGCCATAATGTTATTAAATGGCTCAAGTTCTCATATTTTTTCCCCAATTCATCCACTATAAAATTTATGCCTTTATTCGTATATTCTTGTTTCTCCGACACCTCTACAATATTCTTAGAAGGATGACGTATACTTTCCATATCATAGAAGCACAAATATTTATCATTCCTACCATAAAACATCCAATCTTCTGCCCACACTTCCGCATGGCCAAAGATAATAAGTCCGATAAGAATAACTCCCAACCTGACTGATAAGGATTTCATTCAACCTCACCTCTCTTCTATTTATAAACTTCTTTATATAAATTTTTGCCTATGCGCATCCACCTTCAGCAATGTCCCACTTCTTATTTCACTTATCAAGGGCCGTTCCCAAATTTGGCTCAGCATGGACAGTGACATCAGCACTTGGCATGAGGTTCTGGATGACACGCTCGATCTCTTCTGTAAGATTGTGAGCCTCTCTTTTTACTAACTCCTTCTATCCATTTCACGTTATCTTCTGATGTCTTCTCACTTTACAGCTTCTCCCAAAGAATGTCACCATTCTGAACCTTCAACTCAATCCGTTCCGCTGCACATAAACTAAATTCTTTTATCCTTTAGATAAGACTCCAATGCTTCGTCAATTATCTCTTTAATCGTTCTCCTTTCCCAGTATGCGAGTTCTTTTATCTTCTTTAAATGATGCTTCTTTAGAATGAACGTTGCCCTTGTCCAGCCGTCGTGAAGTCCTCGCTGTGTAGTCTTAATTGAAACCATCTTTGAACGTGACTTGTTTCCTGACTCTAAGTTCTATCAGGTATTAGACTCAATCAATTTTGTAATCTTTGTAAACCCAATGAAATTACTGCAATATCCCTGCCACACAAATTGTTTTCTGCATAACCTGTTAAATCTAAAAATGTATTTCCAATCCTTGATAATCCGCGTCATATCCCTTGCTCTAAAAAAAGGACAATAATTGTGATGTTTTTGTAAAAATGTCCGCCGCTAAACCAACTAAGAAAGATAATTTTCATCACGATCTGATTTTTATATTGACAAAAGAGGAGTGACAGTATATGCTAAATGTGCTAGAATGGAGGTGATCCGCCAATAAATGCCGTGATTTAACAAAAGCCTAACCACGTATTAGATCCTTCTGAGAATTGACACTAAAGGTGGAGGTGGATAGAGGAAGGCCTTTAAAAGTTCCCTTACATAAATTAGGGTTTTACGCCTGAAAGTCAGATACACCAGCATATTCAAATTCTGCTACTGACTTAAATCTTTTAAAGGCCATCGAAATAAATAATACCTAAAAGTAAAGAATGTAATCCTCGATAAAGCCAACCCCTTCATAAGGAGGGGACGGAAAGCTGCGGGTCTGCGAATTAAGGGATGGCCGAGCTGCCGAAGGATGGATGCTTGATGGACCTCCGGTAGATTCGGCCTTTTTATTACATGATGATCGCCAATATCCGAAGAATGAACAATAAAGAGCTTTCTCGTTATTGCGTTTTTAGGCCACAGCAACAGTGGGACAGCCCCCGTGGGCTACGACCTTTCTGCGCACCATGGAGGGGATAGATTCAAGAACCCTCCCGGTCAGGATGAATGGAAATATTTCTCTTTTCCGGATTCATCAAATCAGAGCCACGGGGCTGACTCCTATTCAAATTGGAGGAGGCCACCGCGGAGAGATTAAAAAAATTCTATGAAAACCCAATTCTTTCTCTCGCCGCGACAGACCAACAGCTTCAAGGGATACGTCTCCGGAGAAGTCGAAACGCCTGGCGTTTATAAACTTCGAAGTGAGACCACTATTCTGCAGATCATTCCCATGGCGGGCGGATTTACAGAATGGGCTAAGCAAAGTAAGATCTTAGTCATTCGGAAAGAGAAGAGTAAAGAGACGAGAATCAATGTTAATTACGAAAATGCGATAAAAAGTGATCCGAGTTCAAACCTTGTTTTGAAGTCAGGAGACACTATTATCCTCCTATGAGAAGGGAATAGGAAATTAGGAGTGAGTCTGTTTTCTGAGTGGAATACCAAGAGTCTCACGAATCGGGAAAAAATGGAAAACTAATTCCTTTTTTTAGTAGGGTTAGATGGATCTGAATAAAATACTGTCAAACTGAGTAAACTCCTGTCAGATTGATTTTTGGCATAAAGCTTGTATTCTTTAAGTCTTGTGAGAAGGGTTTTGATTACTGATATCCACTAATTAAGGATTCAAGCTTAATTGCAAATTCAAGTGAGTTGGATTCCGAGTGGAGTGAAGAAGATATGGGTGGGAGGTAATTGATAGATGAACAATCCAGAAACAAACTATCCCCAAAGATGGTTTAGTCCAGGGACGAACAATCCAGAAACAAACTATCCTCCAAGATTGTCTGGCATCCATGATTACTTAGAGATTGGTCTCCGTCGAAAATGGTACATTATTGTTCCACTGGTTGTTTCTATTCTGGTCTCTTTCGGCCTTTATCGATATCTCCCCAAGGTTTACAGCGCTACCGCGCTGATCCTCGTTCAACCTCAAAGTATTCCGGAGAATTATGTCCGACCAACGATCACTGATACGGTGAGCAATCGGCTGGATACGATCGCACAGCAAATCATGAGCCGTACTTTGCTAGAGAACGTCATCCAACAATTCAACCTATACGAGGACCTTCGAAAGAAGGTTTCCAGGGAAGAAGTTGTCGAAACGATGAGAAAAGCGATCCAGGTGAAGATAGAGAAGGTAGGGGAAGAAAATAAGCAGCGTACACGAAATTTTTTTACCATCTCCTTTCAGGGAGAGGAACCCACAATCGTGATGATGGTAACAAACAAACTTGCCTCCCTGGTCATCGAAGAGAACTTAAAGGTGAGAGAATTGCAGGCCGGCGGGGCTTCTGAGTTTATCAACGTAGAACTTTCGACGATGGAGGATCGATTAAAAAGTAAAGAACACGACATTCGAATGTTTAAAGAGAGAAGTATAGGCGAACTTCCTCAACAATTGGATGCGAATCTGAGAATCCTCGAACAATTACAACAGCAGCTCCGAACGACGAGCGAAAAAATAAAGGCGGCCGAGGACAGAAGTATTATCTTCCGGAGTCAAATGGAGCAGTTGAAGAAACTCGAGCCTCGAGAGAACCCGCAAAGTATCTCCGAAGATCCATCGGTGACGCAATTGGAAACCCTTAAACGAGAGCTGGCCAGCATGCAGACTAGATTGAAAGAAGCTCACCCAGATGTGATCGACCTGAAGAAGAAGGTCGCTGAGCTCGAATCACAAGTGGAGGGCCGGGCAAAAGAGGGCCGTCCGGACAGAAAAGGGACCGTCGTAAGAAATTTGTCCCCTCCCAGGCTGGATTCTGACACCGAAAGGTTATATCGCGAGGCGAAAGAGCAATATGAGAATGCTGTGCTCGAAGTGAAACGATTGAACCGGGAAGAAAATGACTTAAAGAATCAGATAGGCCTCTACCAGAGAAGGATAGAAAATACGCCTAAACGGGAGCAGGAGCTGGTGCTGCTCACCAGAGATTACGATATGCTAAAGGCTAACTACCAATCCCTTTTAGACAAAAACCTTCAAGCCGAGATGGCAGAAAACCTCGAACGGAAACAGAAGGGCGAGCAGTTTATAATTCTAGACCCCGCCATCCGTCCTGAAAAGCCCATCAAACCTAATGGAAAAAAGATTTTGCTCATGGGAGGGTTTTTGGGAATTATGTTGGGAATTGGGCTGACCTTTCTTCGAGAATCTTTAGACCAGTCTTTTCGTACGGTACCGGTAGTCGAAGGCAATTTGGGGATTCCCGTTGTGGCCACTCTCCCAAATCTAAGGGAGGGGAAGGTGGAAGCAGAATCTTCTCTTAGAATACTTGCAGGGAAAACCGTCTTAATTAATGGTAAGGTATCATTAGAAGAATTGATGGATAAAAGAAGACCTCACCAAGGTAAGGAAGAACCAACTGCAGGACGAAAACTTCCTGTGGTCATTGTTGAACCCGATACCTTTTCAGCAGAAGAATTTCGGAAACTGATTGCTCAAATTTTTCTTCGTACCCCCAATCCTCCTCGTTCCATACTGGTTACCAGCGCCGTACCGGGGGAAGGGAAGACTTTGGTTGCGGTTAATTTAGCGTTAGCTATTTCACAAGAAATTCATAAAAAGGCCATATTGATTGATGGAGACCTTCGTAAGCCACTCACCCATCTCGAAGAATATCCAAATTCAAAGGGGCTCACAGATTATCTATCGAATCAAACGCCCTTATCAGAAGTCCTATTGAATTCTAATGCAGAAAATCTACAAATCATCCCAGCAGGGCCTTCCACCAAGAAATCAGTGGGATTGCTGGGATCGAAGAAGATGTCAGAACTCTTGATGTCCCTGCGTGAATTTGGAGACGATACGTATGTGATTATTGACTCACCTCCTATTCTCTCCACTTCAGACCCAATTCTGCTTTCCAAAATAGTGGATGGGATCGTTCTGGTGGTGATGGGCAATCGAACGTCGGAAGAATCCATACAAAGAGCAATCAGGTCCATTGATCGTCAGAAGATCATTGGGATCGTTTTTAACCAAATTGATATCAAGCCGTCAAGCTACTACTATTCGAAGCACTATCGCTATGACTATTACCGATATAATAAGAAATAAGGTTCGTTTAGAGACCCATGGTTGAAAAAGTTAGTAGGGAAACATTTAAGAATCAAAACGAATAAAAGATGAGGAAAGGGTTTATTGTGAATCTCTGGTACGTCATTCAAACAAAACCGAAAAAAGAAGAGGAAGCAACATCCTATCTCTCAATCGCAGGGGTAGAAATGTTTAATCCCCTGATCGAAACGTTTGCGTTAAGAAACAAGGGAATGAGCAAAGAATTGAAGCCCCTTTTCCCTGGATATATATTTGGCAAGTTTGATCTCGAACAGAACTATCCCCTGGTCCGGTGGGCAAGAGGGGTAAAAAAGATTTTGGGATTTGGTGGTTATTTCACGCCAATTTCTGAAGAAGTCATAGAAATAATAAAAGAAAGAACAGACACCCAGGGTGTTGTAAGAGTTAAACATCATTTTGAGCCCAATAACGTGGTTCGTATTAAGACAGGCCCCTTGAAGGATCTTTTAGGGATTTTTGAGAGATGCCTGTCTAATGGTGAGAGGGTGAAGATCCTCTTAAATCTGATTGGATATCAACCAGTAGTGGAGATTCATTACTCGATGATTGAGAAAGTAGCTTGAGAGATTTTTTTACGCAATGAACTGTAGCAGTTAACTTCTTTCCCACTTTCTTGTGGCCCGAACCATTCAGATGGAGAGTGATCCAAGTAGAATTGAATGAATTCGAACGGGCGGTAGCTTATCTGAGTTTGTTGAGTTTATTGGGTTCATTAAGTTTACTGAGTTAGTTAAGCAACCTGTAACATATAGCTTCTAACTCGTAACACGGAGCACGTAACACTCAACACTAAACACCTATTTCTCCTTGTTCCTTTAATCTTGATTCTTTAACCGCAGCACTTTTTGACTCATTAATGCCCCAATTACTCAGAAACGTACATGTCATTATTTTTGCTGGCGGATCGGGTACCCGGTTTTGGCCTCTCAGCAGGGAAACCTGTCCCAAATAGATGCTCCAAATCGTAGGAGAAGACACTCTCCTTCGGCAGACGATTAGACGGATCAACGGCTTAGTATCCCCTGACCATGTCTGGATCGTTACGACCGAAGATAAGGCGGAGGATATAAAATTTCATCTTGAACCCTTGGGACCCTCGGCGAGAGAAATCAGGTTCATCAACGAGCCGGTGGGAAGAAACACAGCTCCGGTTTCCTGCTGATTTTCGGTGGTCTGATTTGGGGAGTTGGAATGCTCTGGATGAGATTGTAGAAAGAGATAATTTAGATAATATCTTTAAGGGTAATGTTATTGATATCGGAAGCCGAGGGACAACGGTATTTGCCAATGAAAGAGTGATTGGGACAATTGGCCTTAACGACATGGTGGTGGTTGACACTCCTGATGCAACCCTTGTGGCCCCTAAACAAAGAGTGCAAAAGGTTAGAAAGATTGTAGAGGTTTTGAAACAAAATGGTCGAGAGGAACATTTGCTCCACAAGACCGTTGAGGGACCTTGGGGAAGTTATACGGTTTTGGAAAAAGGGAAAGGTTACAAGATTAAAAGGGTTGCCCTAAAACCCGGGGCCAAGCTCAGTTTGCAACTCCACAGAAAGAGAAGTGAGCACTGGGTTGTCGTTGCTGGGACGGCAAAAGTAACGAAGGAAGACGAAATCTATCTGGTTCATACCAATCAAACCACCTATATCCCTATCAATACCAAACATCGCCTCGAAAATCCAGACGAAAAGCCTCTTCAAGTCATCGAAGTTCAAAACGGAGGATATCTCGAAGAAGACGACATCGAACGCTTTGAAGACGACTACGGTCGAAACCGCTAAGATGGTCGTTATTTTGATTAATTTGGTAGGAACGACAAAAGATATCTTATAAAAAATAGGAAGGGCTCTTCGCATGTTAGTATCTGTAATTTTACCTACTTATAATGAGGCTGAGAACATCAAATTAATTGTACCTTTTATTTCTAAGGTATTTAAAGAAAAAGATATTGTGGGTGAAATATTAGTGATAGATGACAATTCACCGGATGGCACGGAAGATGTGGCCAGAAACATGATGAAGAAATACCCCTTAAGAGTCCATGGGCGAAGGAACGAGAGGGGGCTTGCTACAGCTGTAATGAAAGGATTCGATTTAGCAAAAGGAGATATATGTGTCGTAATGGACGCAGATATGAGCCATCCAGTGGAGAAGATCCCAGAAATGATAAAACCGATAATTGAAGGTCAATGCGATGCAACTATCGGTAGCAGGTATATGGCTGGGGGCGGGTGTGAAAATTGGAGCGTAAAGAGAATAGTTATAAGCAAGGGAGCTGGCTTTCTTGCAAGAGGTGTAGCAAAGATTTCGGACCCCACGACTGGCTTTATGGCATTCAAAAGAAAAATGATTGATGGTGTGAAACTTGACCCAATAGGGTGGAAGATAGTTCTTGAAGTTATTGTAAAGACGAATGCCCGATTTAAAGAGATCCCCATCGTCTTCACCGACCGAAGGTTTGGTAAGAGCAAATTGGATTCAAGTGTACAAAAAGAATACCTTTTACATTTATGGAAACTTTATTGTTTCAGATACCCTAATATTTTTCAGTTTGCCAAGTTTTGTATTGTCGGTCTTTCAGGGTTATTTGTTGATACGGCTGTTTTGGTGGGCATTGTTGAATTAATGTCATTCGATCCACGCTTTGCGGCCATGTTCGCTTTTCTTGTTGCCGTTAGTTGGAACTATATGTTTAACAGGCTTTGGACATTCAATGTTGGGGCAAAAGCAAAGGTTTTCTATAGCTATATTTCATTTATTATGATTTGTGCATTGGGCTTCGGTGTCCGGATTGGTCTGATGCATTTATTGATTGAGTACGCTGGAATGGGGAAGAAACCCTGGTATATTTTAGCGAGTATCTTAGGTATCCTAGCGGGAACGATTTTCAATTACATCGGCAGCAAATATGTCTCCTTCGCAAAGCCTGTTTTCGCGTCGCCAAAGTAATGCAGCATAATCTCGATATAAAGTTATTCCTTCACTAGGTGGGGTTTTTGTGTAACTGTGGCATTGTATCACTGCAGCACTTTATAACTCCTTGGTATGCCTCATATTCTTATTATCGGCGGCGCTGGTTACATAGGTAGCCATGTAAATTTATTACTGGGGGAACGAAATTATACCACTGCCGTGTTAGACAACCTTTCAAAAGGACATGAGTGGGCAGTGTTATCAGGGAAATTCATCTTGGGAGATATGGCAGATCATCTTTTGCTGGCCAATCTACTAAGGGAATACGACATAGACGTCGTGATGCACTTTTCTGCATATAGTATTGTGGAAGAATCAGTGAGCAATCCACTTAAATATTACAAGAACAATGTAGCCAATACTCTTAAATTGCTTGAAGTGATGATTGAGCGAGGCGTCAAGAAGATCGTTTTTTCCTCCACGGCTGCCGTCTACGGCGAGCCAAACTACGTACCTATTGATGAAGGACACACCACAGTTCCCACAAATCCTTATGGTAAAACCAAATTAACGATAGAGAATATGCTTAGGGATTGTGACAGGGCATATGATCTAAGATACGTATCCTTGAGATACTTCAACGCAGCAGGTGCTGACGAGGCAGGGAGAATCGGAGAATTTCACGAACCTGAAACTCATCTTATTCCAAGAATCTTACGTGTTGCAAAGTTAGTAAAAAATGGGTCGGCTATTGGCGATGAAGACAAGGTGAGCATTTTTGGCACGGATTATAATACTCCTGATGGGACATGCATTCGAGATTATATCCATGTGCATGATCTCGCTGAAGCCCATGTTATGGCCGTTGAACACTTGAGAAATGGAGGGGAGAGCCGAACGTATAACTTGGGCAGCGGAGGAGGTTATTCGGTAAGAGATGTCATTGAGAAGGTAAAACAAGTCGTTGGGATTAATTTACCGGTGAAGGAATCCCCGAGACGATCGGGCGATCCTGCTCGACTGGTGGCAAGTCTTGACAAAATTTCCAAAGATTGGAATTGGCGACCGAAGCGCGATTTAACCGAAATCATTAGAACCGCATGGCATTGGGAAACGCATCCCCCCAATATTTAATTGAATCCTGGAACCCTTGAGGAGAGAGATCATTTATGATTAGCGGTCGATATGTAACGCTGCGGTCCTTTGAAAAGACGGATCTTGAACTCTGCAAGAAATGGGTAAACGATCCTGAAATCGCAAAGGGCATTCTAAGAGTTCTACCGGTTTCTATGCACGAGCATATTCAGTGGTATGAGAAGATTATTACGGACAAGACCAGGGTTACCTTCGCAATAGATACTATCAAAGGTAAGAAATATATCGGTAATATTGGCTTAATGAACATCGACTGGAGAAACAGAAAAGCCATGCTCTGGATATATTTGGATAAGAATTTCTGGAACAAGGGCTATGGTAGAGAGGGAGTCCACTTGCTTTTAGAGTTTGCTTTCAAGAGCCTGAACCTGAATAAAGTTTATCTTAATGTGGGATCATTCAACGAAAAGGCAATTAAGATGTATCAATCCTTAGGTTTCAAGAAGGATGGTATTTTGAGGGAGGATATCTATCTCGATGGTGAGTACATTGATGTCTTAACGATGTCAGCCCTCAGAAAAGAGGTTTTACACAAGTGAAGAGAGTCGTTATTCTTCAACCAGGGTACCTCCCCTGGCTTGGCTTTTTTGACCAACTCTATAAGGCCGACGTCTTTGTTGTTTTAGATGATGTTCAGTATACAGTTAGAGACTGGCGTAGTAGAAATAGGATCAAAGCACCAAATGGCGTGATGTGGCTAACTGTCCCAGTGAGGTCAAAAAATTCAAGAGACAAACAAATAAAAGAAATTGAAATAGATAACCAACAACATTGGCAAGAAAAACATTTGAGAAGCATTGAATTCTCTTATGGAAGGGCAAGATATTTTAAAGAGGTAATTGAATTGATTCTCGATATATACCGTAAAAAATATGAATTTCTCATTCATGTCGATATGGACTTCATATTTCAAGTTTGCGAATATTTGTCTATAGACACAAGAATTATTTATTCGTCGGAAATTCCTTCTACTTGCCAGAAAGATGAAAAACTACTATCAATCTGTAAATTTCTGAACGCAACCCATTATCTAAGCGGCAACGCTGCCAAAGACTACTTAAGAGAATCCACTTTTGAATCTGACGGAATTACCTTAGAATGGCATAGCTATCAGCATCCCTACTATGATCAACACTGGGTAGCCAAGACCGGCTTTATATCCCATCTTTCAATATTAGACCTTCTCTTCAATCACGGCCCTGAATCGTTGGATATTCTTTTGGGGAAAAAGGTTATTCCTTCTCCTCAAGGCGCGAAAATCCGGTATGCCAATGAAATATTATGAATTGTGTTTCTCTACATTCTACTAATGTGGCTCAACGATCAACATTCTTGATCCCTTGAAGAAAGAAATGATTATTTCGGCAGTCATACCCGTATTTAATGAAGGAGAAGGGCTGAATGAGTTGCATCGCCGATTAATTCCGGTCTTAGAATCTATTTCGGAAAGTTATGAGGTCATCTTTGTCGATGATGGGAGTAAAGATGAGTCCTGGAAGATCATTGAAGATTTGTGCAGAAATAATCAGAATGTGAGGGGGATTAAATTTTCGAGAAACTTTGGCCAACATGTCGCCATAACTGCTGGCTTGGATCAGGCAAAAGGGGATTTTATAGTATTAATGGATGCAGATTTGCAGGATCTGCCTGAAGAGATTCCAAGATTGCTTGGAAGGTGTAAAGACGGATGTGAGATCGTGTATGCGCTGAGGAAGAGCCGGGGTGATTCAGCCACTAAAAAACTCCTGAGTAAAGCTTTCTATTTTGTTCTAAATATTATTAGCTCATTTAAGCTGAGGCCCGATGTTGGGGTATTCCGTATAATGACCAAAGTGGTCCGGGATAACATCGTCCAGATGAGAGAACAAACGAGGATCATTACTGGCCTCATCGATTGGTTGGGATTTCCTTGTGATTATATTGAGGTGGATAGACCCGGGAGGTCTTTTGGGAAGACAAAGTATGACTTTAGAAAGATGTTAAGGCTTGCGTTGCAGGGAATAATGTCTTTCTCTAATCTTCCACTTCGGTTTGCCACGTATTTAGGATTTATGGTGTCGATGTTTAGTTTATTCGTTGGAGCATACTTTCTAATATTAAAGATATTTTTCGGCTACGGACTAATAGGATGGCCGTCACTCATTACTGCGATATTATTTCTGGGAGGGGTTCAGTTATTAGTCGTTGGTATCCTTGGTGAATACATTGGAAAGATATTTCTGGACGTAAAACAACGCCCACTCTATGTCATTAGTAAGAGAATATAGGAGGGACATCTGACTACATTCGAGTTAATCAAAGGGTTCCGATGCAACAATTTGAAAGAAGATGAGATTTCAATCGGTGCCAATGTCCAAATTGAGGAGAATGCGCGTCTGATTGGGATCGGGGAAGGCCCGAAGTCAATTGTCATAGGAGATAATGTATACATTGGGGAGGATACTAAAATAATTGGTAATGAAATAACGATACTTGATTACACAAAAGTGCATAATCACTGTTTTCTATATGCACCAAAGGCCTTATCAATTGGATATAATTGTTGGATAGGGCAGAATTCAATCCTAAATGCGGAAGCTGAATTAACTATACAAAATAACGTATGCATTGGTGCTTCCAGTCATCTCTGGACGCATATAAAGTTTGGAGATATTCTTCAGGGATGCAGATTCCTTTCTTATAAGAAAATGGTTATAGAGGATGATGTGTGGTTTGGAGGACATTGTATTGTCGCTCCAATTCGAGCAAAGAGAAGAAGTGTGGCCCTGGCAGGATCAGTCATAGCGAAGGATATGCGTGAAAATCGCGTTTACGCTGGGTCACCGGCCGCAGATGTAACTCATAAATTAGGACCTCAATTTAAGGCAGTCCCGGTCGGAAGAAAATATCGAAAAATGAAAGACTATCTCAGTGAATTTCTGAGCAGTATAAGTGTGGAATGTCAAGATTCCATCGAAATAGTTCTAAATTATCCAAGAACCCTCAAGAGTGATACCACTTATTTTAATGTAACAGATCGAACGTATACTAAAAGAAATACGGAAATTGAACACAGATTTATGACATTTTTGCTGCCGGAGAAGGCCAAATTTATACCAACAGAGAAAGGACACAACAAAAAGGAGCAAGAGCTATGGAAGGGAAGAAGAAAATATTAGTCACAGGGGGGGCAGGTTTTATAGCCAGTAATTTTGTCAGGTATATTTTGGAGAAGTATACCCATTATGAAATTCTGGTTCTGGATTGTCTCAGTTACGCGGGCAACCCGGAAAATTTTAGCAACGGAATCAAGGACAGTCCTCGTTTCAGCTTTTGGTACGGTAACATTCGGAATGCGGAAATTGTAAATACATTAGTTTCGCAGGCAAACGTTGTAGTCCATATGGCCGCAGAGACCCATGTGGCAAGATCAATCTATGACAATATTGTTTTCTTCGAAACAGACGTGCTCGGAACTCAGGTTGTTACGAATGCGATTCTTAAGAATTCTAACGTAGAAAGATTTATACATGTTTCAACATCTGAGGTATATGGGACTGCCTTAACCGAACCTATGAGCGAGGAGCACCCTCTCAATGCCGCCTCGCCGTATGCAAGCGCAAAGGCCGGAGCGGATAGATTAGTTTATTCATATTATCTCACCTACGGTATACCCGCAATCATTGTGCGACCATTTAATAATTATGGACCATACCAACACCTGGAAAAAGTAATACCAAGATTTATAACGAGTGCTCTTTTGGGTGAGCCTTTAACAATTCATGGTGACGGCAAGAGTTCACGGGATTGGTTATATGTACAAGACCATTGTGAGGCATTAGATAAACTTATTCATTCGGATGTAAAAACAGTAGTCGGTCAGGTGATCAATTTAGGGTCAGGCAGAGACATAGATATAGAAACGATTGCAGATATGATTCTCGCAAAGCTCAAAAAATCAAGAGCCTTAATTACCCATATTGGGGAAAGGCCGGGTCAAGTTAAACGGCACATCGCCTCCACCGATAAAGCAGAAAAACTCATAGGATGGAAGGCCACAACCAGCTTTGAAGAAGGGATTGACGAGACAATAAAATGGTACTCCGAGTATCCTGATTGGTGGAAAAAGTTGCTTTGGATGAGAAAAGTTCCGATAAAAATGCCGGATGGAAGAATGGAGTACCATTAGTTTGTCTACTCGGGAAGATCGATAAACAAGAGGAAACGACTATGCACTCTGCAATCCTATATGTTCTTATAACAATTATCGGTACGGTGGCAGGACAACTTATGTTAAAGAGTGGTATGTTGCAGGTTGGTGAAATACCCTCTCAAACAAAAGAATTTATGCCCTTCTTCTTTAAAGCATTGACCAATTCAAGGGTAATTCTTAGCTTCCTTTTGGCATTCATAGCTGCCATGGGGTGGGTTGCGGCTGTATCTAAATTAAGACTGAGTTATGCCTATCCTTTTATGGCTTCTACATTTGCAATCGTATTGGTGTTTTCCCATTTCTTGTTTAGAGAAGAGATCCCATTAGTAAGATGGATTGGAGTATTGGTCATTTGGTTCGGGGTATTTCTCCTCTCGAGGAGTTAAAGGGTTGAAAGTAGAATTTTATAAACACAATATCGGTCAGCAAGAAAAACAGAAAGTTCTGGAGTGTCTAAACGGAATCTTTATTACGACAGGGTCCTACGTTAAAGAATTTGAACAGAAATTTGCAGCCTATTTAAACCTCGATTATTCAGTTGGCCTCACAAGCTGCACAGCAGCGCTTCACCTATCTCTTCTCGCATTAGGTATTGGTACTGGAGATGAGGTAATAACAACTCCCATGACTTTCATTGCCACGGCAACTGCAATTATGCATACCGGGGCAAAGCCTGTTTTTGTTGATGTGGAGCCAACCACTGCCCTCCTTGACGCGAACAAGATTGAGGGCGCAATTACAGAGAGAACGAAAGCTATCATTCCTGTGCATATCTATGGACAGATGGTCGACATGAAAAAGGTCAAGAAAATAGCCGATAAATATAATTTGAGAATTGTTGAAGATGCAGCCCATTGCATTGAAGGAGAACGCGATGGAATCAGGCCTGGGCAATTGGGTGATGTGGCTTGCTTCAGCTTCTATGCAACCAAGAATATCACTTCCGGCGAGGGGGGCGCGATCGGTACAAACAATAAGGAGTTAGCTGAAAAGATCTTGATGCTTCGTCAACATGGAATGTCCAAGGAGGCAGTAGATCGATACTCGGGTAATTATCAACACTGGGATATGCTTGAGTGTGGCTGGAAGTATAATATGGATAATATACAAGCTTCGTTACTTCTGCCGCAACTGGCAAGGATTGATTTAACTTTGGAAAAAAGAAAACAGATTTTCGAAAAATATATTAAGTATTTTCAGGGTGTTCGTAAAATCGAGGTTACTGAGATAGCCCCGAAAACGAAAAGTGCATTTCATCTCTTCACAATCTTAGTGGATAAGACTAAAAGAGACTTTCTCCTTAAAGAACTAGGCAGAGCCGGAATAGGTGTGGCCGTTAACTATCGCGCCATACATTTACTCAGTTATTTCAGAAAGAGATTTGGTTTTGTAGTGGGAGATTTTCCGGTGGCAGAGGACATCGGACAAAGAACGATTAGCTTGCCTTTCTATCCGAAGCTAAGAGACAGGGAGATAAGTTATGTGGCGAATACGACAATAGATATCTTGCAGAAAGGCAAGAGCAACGATGGGTTATGAGGAAAAAGCGAATCCAACACACAGAAAAAGGAAATAAAAATTATGAGAGAACCTAACTTCGATTACAACTTAGAAAACCGGACCTTCCCGGCAAATGCAATCATTGAGGTGTGTAATTTCTGCAATCTGAAATGTGGCATGTGCCCATATCCGACCTTAAAAAGGCCTGCAGGAATGATGGAAGAAAATTTGTTTAAGAGGATCATTGATCAGATTGCTGAAATTGACAAAACAACTACCATATGGCCTGCCCAGATGGGAGAGCCTCTCATGCTGGGTCAATATCTGTTCGCTCTCATTAACTATACAAAAGATAAAGGGCTTCCAGTGGTTCTCAATACGAACGGTATACTTATCGAAGACAATTTGGAGAATATTCTTGAAAGCCAATTGGATGAAGTCATTGTCGGTATTGACGGGGCAACAAAAGGAACTTATGAGAAGATTCGGGTGGGAGGAGATTTTGATAGAATAGTTAGAAACGTGAATCTTCTTTTGGAGAAAAAACCGGAATCCTTGAAGGTAGCAGTCCAATTTGTTGAGACGGATGAAAATGAAAAAGAAGAAGACACTTTTAAAGAATATTGGCTCGGACAAGGCGCTATCGTTAAATTCAGAAGGAAACTGGGATGGGGTTCTACGGTCTCTTCTCAGTTGAAAAAAATGAAGACAGAGAGGCTCCCTTGCCCATGGTTGTTAAGGACCATAGTGGTTCACTGGGACGGGAGTGTCGTCCAGTGCGGTGGTGACAATGAGGGAAATTTCTCAGTTGGTAACGTTGAAGATAAGACTTTATATGAATTGTGGAGCGGGCCGTTACACGAAAGGCGAGACCGGCATTTAAATAACGATTTCAATTTTGAGCCCTGCCGGACATGTTTCGACTGGGCCTGTGGAATTTCTGAGTGGCATTATCCCACTGGGGCAGGAGCCTAAATCTATGTCTCTTTACTCAGAAAACTTACTTTATACAACTCCCAAAACTGCACGTTACTGTTAATCAATCTCCGTCCATAATTAAATGAGAAGAAGGGATTTTTTGAAATTGGCAGCAGTTGCGGTGGGTACATCGTTTGCTGGAGTAGCCTACGCTAAGCAATCCGATGTGATTCAAATTACGAGAAACGATTTGCTCATCCATAATCTACGGAAACAGCTACGAATTGTCGCTATCTCGGATGTTCATGCTCCCTCCTATTTTCGAAACAATGATTGGCAGAGCCTGGTTGATATGATCAATAAGCAAAATCCTGACATTTTCATATTAGGGGGAGATGTGATTGATCAAGCAGGGGAGGAGAGGCTGGTCAGCGTGTTCAGCGTGATTCAGGCGAAGCTCGCTAAGTTAGCAATCTTAGGGAATTGGGAATATGACGTTTTGTTGGATTTCAAGCGTCTTCGGCTTGAGTATGAAAAAGCGGGGATTACCCTGTTGGTAAATGAGAGAGTTACATTGGAAGGGCTTGACATTGTAGGGTTGGATGATTTCCTCCGCGGTTCTCCAAATTATGGCTTATTGAAAGGCGAAGTAAGTACAAAACCGCTGTTGATAATGAGCCACTGTCCAGAGAGCTTTGACTTTATGCCGTTGACCCCTAAGGCCCCCGTAATGGTAATTTCCGGGCACACGCATGGTGGCCAAATTGCCCCGTTTGGAGTTGTATTGTACATGCCTACCGGCTGTGGCACATATCTGAAAGGTTGGTATTACAAAGACAAGCATTGTATGTATGTAACGACAGGTGTTGGAACTGTTGGTATTCCCGTACGCATGGGCCCGCGACCAGAAATTTTTGTTTTGAACCTGCATGGCGCAAAATCCGAGGTCTAGGATTTCTTTGAGTAAGAACATAGGTATTATCGGCGGTGGGCTCCTGGGTATGGCTCTGTCTCTCCGCCTCATCGAACAGGGTTTCAAGGTTACCCTGATTGAAGCTAATGACAGATTAGGTAGCCTTGCCTCTCCCTCAAGAATTGGTAGGTTTACCGGGGATCAGTTTTCTTCGGAAGCTAGACTGGGAAATTCTAAAATTTTGGAAGCCCATTGCAAAATTAAAGCGATTAACGACATCTGGAAAGTAAATATCGTGGAAAACTTGGAATGAAATATCTAAACGCATCTGCCTCTAGACCTTTCGTACATATAAAGCCTAAGAAAGGCTGGCAAGTTATAGATCTTAAGGAACTCAAAGAATACAGAGACCTATTTTATTTTCTCGTGGCGAGGGACATAAAAGTTCGATATAAGCAGACCGTTCTTGGAGGATTGTGGGCGATCATACAACCTTTTTTTTCGATGGTGGTATTTACTCTGTTTTTCGGTAAACTCGCTCGTATACCGTCGGATGGTGTGCCATATCCGATCTTTAATTTTACTGCTATGATAGCTTGGACCTACTTTTCAAATGCAATCACTGGTTCCGGGAACAGCCTGATCGGAAATACACAATTGGTATCCAAGGTATATTTCCCCAGAATTATTATCCCTATAGCCCCGGTCTTGGCAGGGCTTCTCGACTTTTCTATTGCCTTTACAATTTTAGTATTCTTAATGTTTTATTTTCACGTCTATCCTACACCCATGGCCTTCTTGTTACCCTTCTTGGTGTTCGTTATGATGCTTACAGCAAGTGGCGTTGGGACATTTCTTGCTGCACTGAATGCAAAATACAGGGACATTAAGTACACCATTCCATTGTTAGTACAACTTTGGATGTTCGTATCCCCTGTTGTTTACCCCACCTCAATGATACCTGGGAAATATCGGTTCCTATATTCTTTAAACCCATTATCGGGCGTGATCGAAGGGTTTCGGTCGATTTTGCTGGGAACAGGGCCTTTTCCAACACAAATGGTTCTGATTTCAGGATCTTTGAGCCTCGCACTTTTCATCATCGGGATTTCATATTTTAAGCAAGTGGAGCGAAGTTTCGCGGATATAATTTGATGCCTCTTTGTTGACAGGGTAGAAAGCTTCATACAAGTAAGCGATCAATGAGCGAAACAATAATAAATGTTGAAAATCTCTCCAAGCGTTATCGCATTGGTGCGAAAGAACAGGGTTATAAAACCTTCCGCGAGATTATCACTGAGGGTTTTACAGCCCCGATAAGAAATCTTAACCGCCTAAGGAAGTTGACGAAGTTTGAAAGTAGTGAGACTTCTCACTCAAACCCAAGCCCCGTTTCAGGTGCTGGAGGTTCAGCCGGAGACGACACGATCTGGGCTCTCAAGGACGTTTCATTGGGAGTAGAACAAGGTGAGATATTAGGTATTGTTGGACGCAACGGCGCAGGCAAGAGTACGCTTTTAAAGATCCTTAGCCGTATCACTGAGCCAACAGCAGGAGATGTTAAGATTTATGGAAGGATTTCCAGTCTCCTCGAAATCGGCACTGGATTTCACCCGGAATTGACTGGACGGGAGAACACTTTTCTTAATGGTGCAATCTTGGGAATGCGAAAGCAGGAGATAAAGAGAAAATTCGACGAAATTGTGGCCTTTGCAGAGGTTGAGAAATTTATTGATACACCAGTGAAATACTATTCAAGCGGCATGTACATGCGTCTGGCCTTTGCTGTTGCTGCCCATCTCGAGCCTGAAATTCTTTTGGTTGACGAGGTACTGGCGGTTGGCGATGCGTCCTTCCAAAAGAAATGTATGGGAAAGATGGGAGAGGCGGCACAGGTTGGTCGAACAGTCTTGTTCGTTAGCCATAATATGGAGGCCATTAGGGCGTTATGCAAAAGAGCAATCTGGTTGAACGGGGGTATGATTCAGGCTGATGGGGAGGCAGCGGACGTTGTTCAAGCCTATTCGAATAGCTTTTCAGAGGGTATATTCTATTTCGAGAATAAAAATTATGGACTGGTCATTCAGAAGGTTGTGCTGAAGAATGCTAAGGGAGAAGAAACTCTCCAATTTCGTCCGGGGGAGGATTTAGTTGTCGAAATATGGTTCAACGCGCAGAGACGGGTCGAAAAGCCCTATTTTTTGTTGATTGTCCAAGGTACCAATGGTCCTTGCTTTACAGCCAATATGAAACTCGATGGACATAGGCCTGAGGTCTTAGATGGGAAAGGATTGATAAGGTGCAGGTTTAAGTCTGTACCACTGCTGCCCCAGAATTATACCATCAGGATGGCCATCCGAGCCAAAGATGGAAATGATCCGATATTAAACTACCAGGATGTGGCCTCTTTTAGTGTTACGGGTGATCTTGCAGAATATGGCTATAAGGGAGAGTTTCAGACGTTTGCTTCTAGTGGTACCCCTGTTGTCATACCTTACGAATGGGTATTACCCGATGGCACAACTTCTAAGGTCGAGCTTAGTTATCCTTATGATAAACTTTCGACCGGTGACAAGCCGATTAAACAAATTGACAAGGGGCCATGAGTACCAGAGATATGGAGACAGTTCACTTGGCTTTCCCGTTAACCAGGTTAATGGATTATTGTCGATTAAATCTTAAATAGGTGCCGATATGATTAACGGAAAAAGAGTTGTTTTAACCATTGAGGCGAGGATGACAAGCAGCAGGCTTCCTGGTAAAGTCTTACTACCAGCCGGCGGTAAGCCTATGCTTCAAATTTTGATTGAAAGAGTTAAATTATCAAAATACGTCGACGACATTGTTGTGGCAACAACAACCAATGAAGCAGATGAGCCAATTATAAGTTTATGTAAAAACATTAACATCAAATATTTTCGTGGAAGTGAAAATAATGTTCTTAAAAGAGTGTGCGCAGCTGCGCAATATGCAAATGCAGAAATTATTGTCGAAATTACAGGAGATGATATCCTGCAAGACCCAGAGCTGATCGATCATGCTTTAACGACCTTTGGAGATAATTACCCAATACATCGTTATGTAGCAAATACCGGCGCGATGCCGTGGGGTTTCGATATAAAAGTGTTTGGTGCCAGCGAACTGTATGAGATAAATAATGACAATCCTGATGAGTTGGACAGAGAGCATGTCTCATATAGCTTTTATAGAAAGGAATCAAAGGGGAAATATAATCCCTATTTTATCCAATATCGTGGAGAATTGAATCGTCCGGAATTGAGGCTAACACTTGATTACGAAGAGGACTACGAGCTGATCAAAGCAGTTTATGAAGACTTAAATACTTATACGCCGAACTTTTCCTCCATCGATATTATTAAATGGCTTGACGAACATCCTGACCTGAGAGACAAACCTATCAAGTTACGGGAAGAGTTAGAAAGAAATACATTATTAACGGAATAAGAGGGGGATTGAATGGCAAAATTAGCTATTAATGGTGGGAAGCCTTTGCGTGAGAAATTGTTTCCCCGATACAATACGATAACCGAAGAAGAGGTTAATGCAGCCATTGAAGTCCTTGAGACGGGCAAGTTATCCGGTTTCCTGGCAAATTATTCTAAAGAATTTTATGGAGGTCGAAGGGTCCAAGAATTTGAAGTTCTTTGGGCGGAAAAGCACAACGCAAAATATTGCATCAGTGTCAATTCTGCGACGAGCGGACTGGTTGCTGCTGTTGGTGCAGCAGGAATCGGACCGGGTGACGAGGTCATTGTATCCCCTTATACGATGAGTGCCTCGGCATCTTGTGTTTTTGCGTATGGCGCAGTCCCGGTATTTTCGGATATTCAAGGAGACATTTTTAATCTCGACCCCAAGAGCATTGAATCAAGGATAACGCCGTTTACTAAGGCAATAGTTGTCGTCCATTTGTTTGGTAATCCTGCGGATATGGATCCAATTATGAAAATTGCAAGGAAACATAATTTGATTGTCATTGAAGATTGTGCTCAAGCCCCGCTGGCAGAATATAAGGGTGGGAAGGTAGGGACCATTGGAGACATGGGAGTTTTCAGCTTAAATATACACAAGCATATTCAGACCGGCGAAGGGGGTATGATAACAACAAATAGCGAAGAATTTGCAACAAAATTGAAACTTATTCGAAATCATGGGGAGCTTTCGTTGAATGATTTAAGCGTAAAAGAATACACAAATATGTGGGGATTCAATTTTCGTCTTACAGAGATACAAGCAGCAATAGGAATTACTCAATTAAAACGGTTAGAGAAATTAGTTGATGAAAGAATAGACAACTGTGATTATTTGGCTGAGAAGATGTCGGAAATACCAGGGATCATTCCTCCAAGGGTACACGAGCATTGTAAGAATGTTTATTATATGCAAGCATTCAAATTTAAAGAAGAAACAATAGGTGTCCCAAGGGATAAGTTCATTCAAGCTGTTGCTGAAGAATTACCTCTAACCGAAGGCACGGGAGAGGATGGAAAGTTTTTATATTCTGGGTACGTTGAGCCTATTTACCTGCAACCCCTGTATCAGAAAGCGAGTCAGTATCGAAGTCCTATCACTGATCCAAGATATAAAGGAAAGGTTAATTATGCTAAGGGGATTTGTCCGGTTTGCGAGACATTACATTTTAAGGAGTTATTTAACCACGAATATATGCGCCCACCCATGACAAAGGGAGATTTGGACGACTTTGTTAGTGCATTTGAAAAAGTTTACGAAAATCGTGAGGAGCTATTGTAATGAATTTAAAAAACATTCTTTTTGCCGCCCACGACCCGGGGGGCGCTAATGTCATCGCTCCGATAATAAAAAGATTAACAGAATTACGTAATTATAGAATCTATTTGCTGCTTCTGGGGCCAGCAAAAGAAAAGATAAAGATAACGGGTGATGACATAATAAACTTAGAAATTGAGACTTTTAAAATATCTGAAGATGCAAACCAATACGGCGTTTTAGAAAAAGATATCGAGCCTTTGTTCTCTCAACTCGAATTTAATTTTGTTTTTACCGGGACAAGCTTTAACAGTAATCTTGAGAAATTGATTCTAAAGCATTCCAAACGAAACAGAATCTATTCAGCTGCCTTCATTGATGCTTGGAGTAATTATAAATTGCGCTTTTATTACAATGATGGATATCATTACCCGGATTTGCTGTTTGCAACGGACGAATCAATGAGAAGAGGCATTCTTAATGAGGGGATTTCTTCAGAAACAGTCGTTTGCGGTAATCCGAATTTGGAAAAGTTAATGATAGAATACTCAGCGATTGAAAGAACAATTAATAATGACAAAATAAGGCTATTCTCTGATCCCTACCATTTGATAAATAAGAAAAGCCGAGTAAATGAATTTACGATTCTCGAAACAATGGTTCATTTTTTCGAAAACAGGAAACTAAGGAAAAAGATCATTATCAGACCGCATCCAACTGAATTGAGAGATAGTTGGGACCAATTTCTCAATAAATTGAAGAGTGAGAAGACCTTGGAATATGTGGAGTTGGAAATAGATCGTCTGTCGTACGGAGAAGTGCTTCAAGATAACTTTATTTCTATTGGGATTAGTACCATGGCGTTGATTGAGACATCCCTGGCCGGAATACCAACAATGAGCTGGCAGATCGAATTTGATGATCAGAATTATTTTTATATACCTTTTGAGGAGTACGGAATAAGAATAATTAAGTCTATTAAAGAGTTCGAGCACTATTTTGCGAATGATATACTCAAATCGGAAATTATTGTCAATGTGAGGGATTCGCTCTCAATGATAACGGAGCGCATAGAAAAGGTTATTGTTGGTGAACGAGCACAAAGAAAAGTATAAAGTTGTAATTATTGGCTGTGGCAATATTGCCGGAGGATTTGATACGCCCGATTCACCGCTTATTCTCACGCATGCTCATGCAATTAATAAGTATCATAGGACAATGTTGGCGGGAGTCTACGATGTCGTTCCAAGTAAGGCGAAAGAGTTTGCAAAAAAGTGGAATACGGTAGGTTTCAATAATCCTGAGGCTATGTTAAATCAATCCAGACCGGATTTCGTGGTTATAGCGAGTCCGACCGAATTTCATAATGAGCACCTGGGTCAGGTTCTGAAATATTCTCCCCAATGTGTTATTTGTGAGAAACCGATTTCCAATGAATTAGATCTGACGAGAGAAATTCTCGATGATTTTAAGAAACAAAATATTCCAATTTTGGTTAATTTTTCTCGCCGGTATGACATAACAATGCAGCGGCTGAAACGGGATGTTTATAATAATAAATTTGGGGATTTCATTAATTCTTCTGCTACCTATACCAAAGGGATTTTGCATAATGGTTCTCACTTGATTGATTTGTTCAGATTCTTATTCGGTGAGGTTTCTAAAATTAAAGTACTTCATTCCAATATTGATTATGATGCGGATGATCCCACCATTGATGCCTTCTTAGAATTTCGAGATGGTTTTAAAACACATTTGATTGCCGCTCGGGAAGACAAATATTGCATTTTCGAATTAGACCTACTTTTTGAAAAGTGTAGAATTAATATCTTAAGTATGGGATTTGATATTGAATTTAGACGCGTCCGCAACGATCCTGTTTATCCGAATTATAAGATTCTCGATAAGCCAAAGGCTAAAGAAACGGGTTATAAAGATGCTTTAGTGAACTTATATAAGAATGCAGTGAATTATTTGGAGAATAATGGTGACTTGATTTGCTCCGGTGAGGAAGGATTGCTAACTCAAACAGTTTGTAAAGAAATTCTTGAAAAATATACCCCTACGGAAGTATCGTATCAGCCTTTTTAGTGGGGGTCCAATAAGCGGTCGTACTCTCCTTCAAATTCGAAAGTTCAAGGATACAATCCTCAAGAAAAGGACTTCTTGTCAACTCAAGAACGGCGCGACGGGCGGTGGTTTTTGTGGAAGAATTATGACGAGAAATGGGGAAGCGATATATTCGACGACTTATTTGAAGGAACAAGAGTAGCAAGGGTCGATGCTGAAGACAACGAGTTCAGGAGCTATTCATGAGTAGTGAAGTTGCAACGCTTACCCAAGCTGGCACCCAGCCATGCTCTGCGGAGAAGTATCTTAATCGCACTCTTGCTCGGCACTTGGCCATGTTCTTGCGAAAATGTCTGAGGGGCCTATACCATGTGAATCTTCGGGCTGAGCTGATGACGCACTCGCCCGGAAGCGTTTGTTCGACGTATAATGAGTTGCGTCAAAAAGTACGAAGTTGGACCCAATCGATGACGTTGGATGATCTTGTGTATGGAAATGCATCTTACGAAGACCCTCGTACAGAAAAGCGTCTATTTGTGCTGCTTGACGATCGTATAGTATGGTCGGTAGTCCGCGAGCCTCGTTCGCGCTTAGTGGGGAAACTCGAAGAAGTGGTTCGGTCGTGCGTACCACCGGGCGGATTAGCGGTTGAGTTTGGCAGTGGTGACGGTCGGAACCTGCTTCATCTCAAACGCGTTTTTCCGGATCGGTCATTTATCGGTTTAGAGATTTCCCCAGATTCTGTAGGGTTGGCCCAAGAATTATCCAACTTCTTTGGCCTGCCTCTGGCGTTCCATGAATGCGACGTGAGCTCGGATATTCCCCCAGATCTGCAGACTCGTAAGGCGGACATGGTGTTTTCAGTGCATACATTACAGGACATGCCACGAATCTTCTACCAGGCACTCATGAATATGATCAATATTTCACAGAAGCATGTAATACTTTTCGAGCCTGTCTGGGAGCTGTGGCCATGGAACAGACGTGGGTTGGCATCGCGGTTGTGGTGTCTTAACAACGATTATGCGCATGGGCTAATGTCGGCGATTTCAAAACTGACCGATTCAACAGCTTGGCGGTTGACTCACGCTGAGCGGTTGCACTTTGCTTCGGTCCCATTCAGCGAAACGTGTGAGCTCCGATTGGAACGACGGGAGGGTGTATAGCAAGCCGAGTTCTGGTTCTTCCGTCTTTAGATTACGCTATAAGCGCCGTTATCGTGGAGTTACAGCAGGAGTTGGTGATCAAGTAAATGGAGGAGAGATCATGAATGCAAAAGAAACAGAAACAATTGATTGGAGCGAACAGTCTGTTCTCGTCACGGGGGGTACTGGCTCATTTGGCCGGAAGTTCACCGAGGTTCTGCTGCGTAGCTATCATCCAAAGAAACTGATTATTTTCAGTCGTGGTGAACTCAAACAACACGAAATGCGCCAGGTCTATCCCGATCCCGAAGGGTCGCCTATGCGCTATTTCATCGGCGATGTACGCGATGTAGATCGCTTACGGCGGGCTATGAACGGTGTGGATATCGTCATCCACGCCGCTGCACTGAAACAAGTCCCTGCCTGTGAATATAACCCCATCGAGGCTGTGTTGACCAACGTAATGGGTGCCAGGAATGTGATCGAGGCAGCCCTTGATGTGAATGTTAAGAAGATCATGGCCCTCAGCAGTGATAAGGCAGTCAACCCCGTCAATCTTTATGGGGCCACTAAGCTGGTGGCTGAAAAACTTTTCATTCAGGCGAATGCCTACAGCGGTTATAGCCCGACTCGATTTAGCTGCGTGCGTTACGGGAACGTGATTGGCAGTCGCGGCAGCGTCATTCCGCTTTTTCTCCAGCAACGCAACAATGGCTGCGTTACCGTAACCGATCCGCGGATGACTCGGTTCTGGCTGACCATGGAACAAGTGGTACCATTTGTGATCCGGTGTGTTGATCAAATGCACGGAGGGGAGATCTTTGTGCCAAAGATTCCCAGCATGAATATTGGGGACTTAACCCAGGCAATTGCTCCCGGATGCGAAGTGAAGTATATTGGCATCCGGCCGGGCGAGAAATTGAACGAGGTGCTGATTTCCGAAGATGAGGCTCGCCATGCCGTGGAACTGGATGACATGTTCATCGTGAAGCCTTCCCATCCTTGGTGGTTTGGTGAAAACTGGGAGCAAGCTCGTTCACTCCCCGAGGGCTTCCGTTATACGAGCGATACCAATTCGCAGTGGTTGAAAGTAGACGAATTAAAGGTTTTGGCCGAGAACTACTTATGATTGCTATATTCGAGAAGCCAACTAATCGTGACACGCCACCGGTGCGGAAGGAGATATTACCATATGGCCGCCAGTGGCTGGACGAGGAAGATGTGGCTGCCGTGATGGCGGTGTTGCGCTCTGACTGGATCACGACCGGCCCGAAAGTAGCCGAGTTCGAGCGGGCATTCGCCGACTTCGTCAAAGTGCGGGAGGCAGTTGCGGTGAGCAGCGGCACGGGCGCTCTGCATGCGGCGATGCACGCTCTCGCTATCGGACCAGGCGATGAAGTGATTGTTCCGGCGATAACTTTTCCTGCCAGTGCGAACTGTGTTGTCTATCAGGGGGCGACGCCCATCTTCGCCGATGTGGACCCGGCTACGTTACTGATTGACCCGGTTCAGGTAGAGGCGAAAATTAATCATCGCACCAAGGCGATCATAACTGTCGACTATGCTGGTCAGCCGTGCGACTATGATGCATTTCAGGCAATTGCCAATCACTATAAACTATCCATCGTTGCTGATGCTTGCCATGCTTTGGGAGGAAGCTACAAAGGTCGTCCTGTGGGTTCCCTGGCCGCTCTCAATACTTTCAGCTTGCATCCAGTTAAACCTATCACTACGGGTGAAGGCGGGATGATCACTAGCAACGACACCGACCTGGCCCGGCGAATGCGGATCTTCCGCAACCACGGTATCACCAGTGATCATCACCAGCGCGAAACGCAGAACTCCTGGTTCTACGAGATGACAGAGCTAGGATACAATTATCGCCTTACTGATTTCCAATCCGCCCTGGGGCTAAGTCAACTGCGCAAATTGCCCGGGTGGGTGGTCCGAAGGCAACAAATTGCCCGACGTTACGACGAGGCCTTCGCCGGTATACCAGGCGTAGAACCCCTGGAAGTTCGACCTCATGTATCTCACGCCTATCATCTCTATGTAATCCGACTGAACCTTAAGCAATTTCGAACGAGTCGAGCACGGGTTTTTGAAAAATTGAGGGATGAAGGCATTGGGGTTAATGTTCACTACATTCCCGTGCACTTGCATCCTTTTTATCGGGCAAGATTCGGGACTGAGCCAGGTATGTGCCCGGTGGCTGAAGCGGCTTACGAGCGGATTCTTTCCCTGCCGATCTTCCCCCGCATGACAAGCGACGACATAAAAGATGTGATCACTGCATTGCGTAAAGTTTTAAACAACTAATCTATTCTATCAGAGGCTCCGAAGGTTTCCCATGCGCATTGCCGTATTAGGGTGTGGTTCGATTGGCCAACGTCATTTAAGGAATCTGCATGCCCTCGGACGGACAAACCTGCTGGCCTTCGATCCTATGCCAACAGCCCATGAGTCTATAGGTCAGGAACTGGGTATTGACCATTACGCCACGCTGGATGAAATTTGGTCGCGAAAGCCGGATGCTGTTCTGGTCACTGCACCTCCGTACCTGCATCTTGGGTTGGCGTTAGAGGCAGCCAGGCGTGATTGCCACCTTTTTATTGAAAAGCCCCTGTCTCATTCACTCAACGGCATAGATGAGTTGTGCGCCGAAGTCGATCGGCGCAAATTGATCACGATGGTTGGCTGCAACATGCGCTTTCATCCAGGTCCAGCCCAGGTAAAGCGATTCATTGATGAAGGGACGATTGGAAAGATCCTTGCGGCTCGCATCCAAACAGGTTCCTATTTACCCGACTGGCGACCATTCATGGATTACCGACAAAGCTACAGCGCTTCGGAAGCGCAGGGAGGAGGAGCTGTTCTCGATTGCATTCACGAGATAGATCTGACCTTATGGTACTTTGGTCCTGGCGAGCTCCTGAGTGCCGCCAACCTTCCGGGCAGCAGCATAGGGTTAGAGGTCGAGGGCCTTTCTGAAATCTTGATCCGGCACCGATCGGGGGTACTATCCAGCGTGCATCTGAATTTCGTGCAGCGGGACTACCGCCGCACCTGCCAGATTGTTGGTACAGATGGAACACTCTATTGGGATTTCGAAGAAGGTCAAGTCCGTTGCTACCGACCTGACACTCACTGGCAAGTCTTCAAGCAGCCCGCGGACTGGCTGGTAAATCAGATGTACATAGATGAGATGTGTTACTTTATCGAATGCATCGAACACAGGGTAGCCACCTTTAACGACCTGAAGCATGGTGTCGCAGCGCTTCGGTTAGCGTTGGCTGCTAAAGCATGTGGCTGCCCCAATTGCGGGTAGCAATTTCGTCGCAGAAAAGAGATAAAAGATGGAAGACAAATCAGAACAAATCCGCATTTGGAAACATGAAGATCGAGTTCCATACCACGTGCAACAGTTTGAAGTACCGTATCGTAGCACGGTGCATTTGGCAAGATTTATTCAATCGCTTGTACCGAATCCTCAGGGAGAAGCACTTGACGTTGCCTGTGGTGCTGGCGCAAATATCTTTTACCTTCGCCAACAGTTGAAAGGCTATCGTTGGACAGGCATTGATATCGCTGGAGATGTTTTGTTTACGTCGGGACGTAAATATTTTAACGATCACCAAATGGATGTTACGTTTGTCGAGGGAGATTTTTACAGACTGACAGAGATCTTTTCTGGCCGGCAATTCGATCTCGTTTTGTCAATTCAAACTCTCATGGGCATCCCTGAGTATGAGCCTGCAGTGGAACAATTGCTTGCTGTGACCCGTGGCTGGTTGGTGATCACAAGCCTTTTCACCGATTTTCCCGTCGATGCGAAGATCGAGGTAATGGATTACGGCTACTCTGCCGACTGTCAGGGGCCGTTCTATTACAATGTCTACAGCTTGGCCAGGCTCCGTTCCTATTGTGAAGATCGTGGTTGTAAACAGTTCGTCAGTCAGGATTTTGAAATAGATATTGATCTACCACCACCAGAAAAGGTCGGCATGACCACTTACACCCGGATGCTCGCCGACGGCAAACGCATTCAATTAAGTGGCCCGCTGCACATGCCATGGAAGTTTGTAGGCATAAGGATGGGAAACTGATGAATCCGCTCTGCGTTATTCCAGCCCGGCGTGGCTCAAAACGTTTACCACTTAAGAATATCTTGACTCTGGCAGGAAAACCGATGCTGGCCTATTCGGTGGAAGCAGCCCTGGCAAGCAACTTATTTGACCGGATCTTCGTTTCGACCGAAGACGAAGAAATCGGTGTAATTGCGGCCAGATGCGGAGCAGTCGTTCATCCACGTCCCCTTGCCCTGGCAGAAGACCTGGTTAGTTCTACCGACGTATGCCTCGATGTATTCACTACACGCCGGGCAGTCGGGGACACTTATGATGCAATCGTGTGCCTCCAACCTTCGTCGCCGTTGCGCACCCGTGAGGATATTTGCGGTGCATGGGAGCAGTTCTGCAGCAGTGGTGCCGACTACCTGGTTTCGGTCACCCCCATCGATCCCCATTACTTCCACTGGGCTGTTCATCAGCAGGAAAACGGGTGGGCAATGTTCTTCGGTAATAGATATATGATGGAACGACCGCTTCTTCCACCCATTTATCGTCCTAATGGGTCCATTAAAATTGGGCGCGCTAACGCTTTGTTAGAACATCGCAATTTTTTTGGCCCTCGGCTTACGGTCTATGAGACACCAGAAGAGCGCAGTCTGCATGTGGCCGAACAGCTTGATTTCGACTTGGCAAAATTTCTGCTCTCGCGTTGCAAATAGAAACTCAATTTAGCTCAAAGAGGAAAACTTCAATGGCTGGTCCTATTAGCAACTTTGCAAAGAGCAATGCAATCAATGAAAAAATGCACCGATTGGTTCCCGGGGGTAGCCATACCTATAGTAAAGGTGAGGATCAGTTTCCCTATTATTCGCCCAAGATTATAGCCCGTGCTGAAGGAGCTTACTGTTGGGATGTCGATAATAACCGTTATATCGACTGGGCTATGGGAAACCGCGTGCTCATTCTTGGCCACAATTATCCAGCGGTGAACGAGGCCGTTAAGCGCCAGATTGACCTTGGCTTGAACTTCACCCGCCCGGGTATCCTCGAATATGAGTTAGCCGAGTACCTGGTAAATCTGCTACCCGTGGCCGAGATGGTCAAATTTGGCAAGAATGGCTCAGATGTGACGACTGCTGCAGTCAAGCTGGCACGGGCATTTACAGGCCGTAAGTATATTGCTTACTGCGCTGATCATCCTTTTTTCAGCATCCACGACTGGTTTATCGGCACGACCCCGATGAATTCAGGTGTACCTGAAGAAGTATCGTCCCTGACGCTGCGGTTCCCCTACAACGACATCGAAAAAGTCAAAGTGCTATTTGATCAATATCCAGGCCAGATTGCTGCGATCATCTTAGAGCCCGTAAAAAATGAAGAGCCCAAGGATAACTTTTTACAACAGTTGAGCGATCTGACTCACCGCGAGGGTGCTATCCTGATCTTCGATGAAAATATCAGCGGGGTTCGCTTTGACATTCGTGGAGCACATCATTTATGGAAAGTCTATCCAGACTTGGCTTGCTTCGGTAAATCGATCAGCAATGGTTACTCCTTTTCATTATTAGCGGGGAAGCGGGAAATTATGGAACTCGGTGGATTACGCCATGACAAGAGGCGCGTCTTTCTGCTCTCTCAAACCCATAGCTCTGAAACGGTTGGGCTTGCAGCGTGTATGGCAACGCTTGAGGAATGCCTGCGGGTTGAGGTTAACAAGCACATATGGGCTCTGGGTAAGAAACTCGTTAGCGGGGTGCGTGAAATGGCGAAGGCGGAGGAGGTAGCAGACTATGTGAAGATTATTGGTTTTGACTGCAACCCCCAGATCCTCTGTACTCACCCTGACGGTAGCTCCTGGCCAGCGCTTCACACCTCCTTCCATGAAGAGGTCATTTCTTGGGGTGTCCTTATACCATGGATCAGCATCACCTATTCTCATACCGATAAGGAACTGGATTATACTCTTGAAGCCCTGCACCAGGGGATGCTCAAGGTTAAGAAGGCTCTGGATGAGGGTGCGGTTGAAAAATCCTTTTACGGCGAAGCGGTCAAACCGGTTTTTCGACCGTTCAATCGTTGTCAGCAGAGCAGATGCGGGTTGTTACACCCGGATGCCCCCAAGTCAGAATGTTGCAGAAAATAAGGATACAACATTAATGATCGGTGCAATTGTTCAAGCTCGCATGGCGTCCACACGTCTCCCCGGAAAAGTTATGCTCTCGGCAGCGGGCAAACCGTTGCTCGGCCACGTTGTGGAGCGGCTATCCTTTAGTACTACCTTGGAACAAGTCGCTGTGGCGACTTCAACAGATGCACGAGATGATATCATTCAAGATTTTTGCAAGTCGCGAGACATCCCCGTATTCCGGGGAAGCATAAACGATGTTCTGGACCGATATTATCGAGCGGCTAGACATCTGGGCCTCGATGTCATTATTCGCATCACCTCGGATTGCCCCCTCATAGACCCCATGTTAGTCGATGAAATGGTTCGATTTTTCATTGAACACCAGGATCAATATGACCTTGTTACCAATCGTCATCCCTTAACTTACCCAGATGGATTAGATGTAGATGTTATGCCCATGGGGAGTTTGGAGTATGTCTGGCAACACGCAACGGAGCCACACCAGCGCGAGCATACCATCCCATACTTTTGGGAAGCCGGCATGCGCGTTTATAACTTTGAACATCCTGATCAACTCTTTTATCAACATCGCTGGACTCTGGATTATCCGGAGGATTATGAGTTGGTCAAGTCTATTTTTACGGCACTATACAGGAAAGGAGAGTTATTTACTACCCGGGATATCCTCGATTATTTAGCAATGCATCCTGAATTACTAAAAATTAATGCAAAATATTTACCATCCCGATAGCACTTTGCAAGACACTGCACCTTCCCTTTTGGTTCGAGCCGATGCCAGCACTCAACTCGGTACGGGTCACGTGATGCGCTGCCTAGCTTTGGCTCAGGCCTGGCATGAGATCGGGGGACGAGCGTTCTTTGCTACAGCAGCGATCGCATCGTCCCTCGCCACACGATTTTTAGCTGAACGGATAGAGCTAATCCATCTGGATGTCCTACCCGGTAGCAACGACGACGCAACTCAAACGGCGAGCCTCGCCCAAAAGAGGAGGGCTTCCTGGGTGGTTGTGGACGGCTATCAATTCGGTGATGCCTATCAGAGAGCGATCAAACAAGCTGGTCTACGTTTGCTCTTCGTGGATGATTACGGGCATGCTGATCATTATTATGCCGACTTAGTCCTTAACCAGAATATCAACGCAGATGAGTCACGTTATCCCCATCGCGAATCATATACCCGCTTGCTCCTTGGCACTTCTTACGCGCTCCTGCGGAGTGAATTCTGGTCCTGGCGCAACTGGCAGCGCCAAATCCCGAGCGTTGCCCGCCGCGTGCTGGTGACCCTTGGCGGCAGTGATCCAGAGAGCGTAACGCATAAAGTAATAAAAGCTTTAAAGCAAATTCAACTACCTGGTCTACAAGCTCGCATCGTGATCGGTCCTGCCAATACAGATCTCCCAACAATTCGCCGAGAAGCTGAAGATTTAGACTGCCATATTGAGCTTTTGACTGATGTGACCGATATGCCTGCATTGATGGCCTGGGCTGATGCTGCCGTGTCGGCCGGGGGTATCACTTGCTGGGAGTTGGCGTTTATGGGGGTACCTACGGTCGTCGTCATCTTGGCTGACAACCAGAAAGGCATCGCCGAAGGCCTGGCCGAAGCGGGAGTAGCCTCCTGCGTGGGTTGGCATGACCAGTTCGCGCCAGGACAACTGGCACAAATGCTGACGGAACTACTCGAGAAATGTCCCATTCGTTCTCGGATGAGTTCCCATGGTCGGTCGATCGTGGATAGTCTGGGGGCAAAGCGTGTTGTCGACCAGCTCCAGGACGCTTAAAGTGCGTATTCTCTTCTTTGGAAATAACTGGATAGGTTGGCAGATTGCGGCCTGGCTGTGTGCTCAGGGGGAAGGGATCGTCGGGCTTGTGTTACATCCTCCCAAACAACGCAAATATGCCGAAGAAATTGTTGCCGGTGCAGGTGTGGATCCGTCGTGCATTTTTGACGGGTCACGACTTGAAGAGGCCGAAGTCATTGCGGCTATTAAAGCTCTGAAGCCAGACATTGGCGTATCGGCACTTTTCGGTTACATCTTGCGGCGTGAGGTTTTAGAACTAATGCCCGCCGGCTGTATCAACGTTCACCCTGCCCTTCTGCCCTATAACAAGGGGGCATATCCCAATGTCTGGAGTATCATCGAAGAGAGCCCGGCCGGGGTCACAATACATTTTATCGATAATGGCATTGATACAGGAGACATCATTGCTCAACGACAGGTAACGGTTGAACCGGTGGATACGGGTGAGACTCTTTATCGCAAACTGGAACGGACTGCTGTCGACCTTTTTAAGGAAACCTGGCCTTTGGTCTGCTCCGGACAATCTCCACGTCTTCCGCAGGGTAAGGGAGAAGGTACATATCATCGAGTTCAGGATATCGAACCCATCGATAAGATTAGTCTGGATCAGACCTACACGGCCAAGGAATTAATTAACATCATCAGAGCTCGCACATTTCCCCCTTATGCTGGCGCTTATTTCCGGCACGGGCGACGAAAGATTTACTTGCGCTTACAGCTTCTCTACGAAGAGGAGATAAAAGGGAAAGTTAACAGAAAAACCAATGGTGGTAAGTGAGAAGAACATGACCCGATCAAATTGGGACTATACTCAACCAGAACTGATCGAAGGTTTTCGGGAAGTTGGCTTCGGTTCTAGAGACACCGTTTTTGTGCATGTGGGTCTCGATGCATTAGGGCAACCTAAAGATTGCTCTACGAAAGAGCAGGCTTGTAAGTTTCTGCTAAGTGCTTTGCAGGAGGTAGTGGGTGCTGATGGGACGATTTTGGTACCCACTTATACTTATTCTTTTTGCCGACAAGAAATATTTGATGTTCAGAATACTCCAACCACCGGAGGACCCTGGAGCCCTTTCAGCGATTTTCTGGAATACTTTCGACAACTGCCCGGTGCCATTCGGTCGAGCGATCCCATACATTCTGTCGCAGGTCTGGGACCTAAGGCGAAAGAACTGTTGACCGACGTGCCCCCAACTTGCTTTGGAGAAGACAGTGTCTACCATCGGTTGAGGCGAACGGGGGGCAAGATCTGTACCATTGGCCTTGGCCTCCATGAAGCAACTTTCTTGCATCACGTAGAGGAGATGGTCGGAGTTCCATTTCGTTTTAAGAAACTATTTACAGGCTATATCCGAAATAATGGCGTCATGCAAAAGAAAGGCTGGATCTATTATGTACGGATCCTGGCTGAGAACAGCCTGCCTGACGAATACCGATTGCAAGAACGTGCTCAGGAGGCGGGCAGGTGCCGAGAAACAAAGGTGGGGCGTGGCAAGATTCTAGGAATCGATAGTCGTGACCATTTTGAATTAACCTCGCAAGCCTTGGCTAAAAATCCCTGGTTCACTGCTAAAGGTCCTGGTGGAGACCCGGTTAAACTCGAACAGGAGCGGGTAGGTCGTTCGCGCCATAAGGTTAATGTTCCAACAAATGCCTCAATGGCCGAAATGATTGAAGCCATCTGGGCACTCCCGCGAGACCTTGTTTCTGACGGCTACGATGCTGCTCTGACCGCCTTGGCTACGCAGGTACCGATGACCATTCACGAATATCCATCAGGCACGGAATGCTGGAGTTGGCTAGTACCGGAAAAGTGGACCTGCCATGAGGCCTATCTTGAAACACTGGAGGGAAAGCGGTTATTTTCCTACGTCGATAATCCCCTCCACGTCGTTTCATACTCACTGCCGTTTGAAGGCGAAGTTTCACGTCAAGAATTATTTAATCACTTGCACAACCACCATCAGGATCCCGATGCGATTCCCTATATCTTTAAGTTCTATGAGCGCGACTGGGGCCTGTGCTGCAGTAAGAACTTAAAAGACACTTTGCTGGATGAGCGCTACCGGGTGGTCATCAAGAGCAGCTTCAGCTACGATACACTGAAAGTGGGAGAGGTCGTTGTGCCTGGCAAGAGCGAGGAGAGTATTGTGCTGTGTGCTCACCTATGTCATCCCGCCATGGTCGAAGACGACCTTACCGGCGTGGTCGTGGGCATCAAGGTGATGCAGGAGCTGCTCAAACGGCGTGACCTGCGCTATACCTATCGCTTCTTGATCGTCCCGGAGACGATCGGTTCGACTGCTTACTTAAGCCATCATGAAGCACTTCTCCCAAAGATGAAGGGGGGTTTATTCCTCGAGATGCTGGGGCTGGAGTATCCTCATGCCCTGCAGCTTTCGTTTGCCGGCGACACAGAGTTAGACCTTTGCTTTTCTCTCGCGCTGAAGAAACATGATCTATATGGTTGGACTGGCCCTTTTCGGACACTCATTGGCAATGATGAACGGCAGTTCAACGCACCGGGAGTTCGGATTCCTATGCTATCGTTATCGCGCGTGTTACCGTCGTCTGCTGCAGATTGGCCCTACCGAGGGTATCATTCCAGCCTTGATACGCCGGAGTTGGCCTCGGTCAAGCGCCTTGAAGACTCCTGTAATCTAATCTCGCAGATGATCGACACGCTGGAGAATAATGTGGTACCGGTTAATCGGTTCAAAGGAGAGGTCTTTTGCTCACGATTTGGCCTGCATATCGACTGGTGGACTAACCCAGAGGGAAACAAAGCCTTATTTGACATCATGTATCTTATCGACGGCACCCGTTCAGTGGCCCGAATTGCCAGCGAATGTGGTATTTCCTTTGAGGCCACTAAAAGCACGATCGATAAAATGCATGACTGTGGCCTCGTGGAATATGAGTAAGGATTGAGCGATGAATTACGTGGCAATCAACGGGCGTGAAGTCGGTAGGGGCAGGCCGGTGTATGTGGTAGCCGAAATGTCAGCTAACCATAATCACGATTTTAACCAAGCAGTTCGAATCATTGAGGCGGCCAAAGAAGCTGGAGCCGATGCTATCAAGATTCAAACTTATACCCCGGATACGCTAACCATTGACTGCAACAATGAGTACTTTCGTATTGGCCGCGGGACCATCTGGGAAGGGCGCAACCTCTACGACCTCTACAACGAAGCTTATACTCCCTGGGAATGGCAGCCACGACTTAAGCAAGCCGCCAACAACTTGGGGATCGACCTGTTTTCAACCGCCTTCGACAACGCGGCGGTTGACTTTCTGGAGGGAATGGACGTCCCTGCCTACAAAATCGCCTCATTTGAAATCGTAGATCTTCCACTGATCCGAAGGATTGCTCAGACGGGTAAGCCGATCATTCTTTCGACCGGGATGGGGACGCTGGCGGAGATCGATGAAGCAGTGCGTGCCGGGCGCGCGGCAGGCGCGACCCAGCTTGTGCTGCTCAAATGCACCAGTGCCTACCCTTCGCCGCCGAATGAGATGAATCTACGCACGATTCCGCACTTGGCCGCCGCGTTCGATGCGCCGGTTGGCCTCTCCGACCATACTCTGGGAATCGCAGTGCCGGTGACGGCTGTGGCCTTGGGAGCCTGTGTTGTCGAAAAACACTTTACACTCTCGCGAAACATCCCCAGCCCGGATAGTGGCTTCTCCCTTGAACCAGAAGAGTTTAAGGCAATGGTCAAGGCGATCCGGACCGCCGAGGCAGCCCTGGGAATTGTTCATTATGGCGTTGGCGAGCAGGAGGAGAAAAGCCGCGTCTTCCGGCGATCGCTGTTCGTAGTCCGCGATGTTCGAGCAGGTGAGTTATTCACCAAAGACAATCTGCGCTCGATACGGCCAGGTTTCGGCTTACCGCCGCGTTACCTGGATGATGTTCTTGGACGGCGAGCAGCGGTTGATATCCCTCGAGGAACGCCGTTGGAATGGGCACACGTTGCTGGCGCATAGCCATACGAAATAACCACTGGATAAGAACCTCTTATAGTGTTGACGGAGCATATACGACGGAAAAAATCAGTTGCACCTGTCAGCGAAGATCCACCTGAAAAATCTATCTCCCGTCCCATCGAATCTATGGGACCCATCAAGCCCCAAGAGCGAATTATTGAGATTGATGTCCTTCGTGGATTTGCGATCCTCGGTATGGTCATTTGGGACTTCAGGTCAATATCTTATGGCAATTATGCCAGTAAAGAAGGCTTTGATTACCTTGTTTGCGGGATAATAAGGATTCTCGATTTCGATAATACGGTCTATCCGCTGTTCTCATTCCTTTTTGGCTGGGGTATAGCGATGCAGATGATGCGCTCACATGCGCGGGACATGCCATTTGTATCCATGTACCTGCGGAGGCTTTTGGTACTGTGTATGATAGGCGTGCTTAATTACTTTTTATTTGAGAAAGGAGACATACTTCACATTTATGCCCTGATAGGAGCCTTTCTTCCTTTTTTCTGGAATCGATCAAATAGAACCATCCTGGTTAGTTCAGCCCTGTTGATCGCAACCCCCGCCTTGGTAGGGAGTCTATTGAGCATCTACATGTCGCCTCAGTTGTACGGAACCGGTCTCGGCAACGCTCTGACAGAGCAGCTTGTTATATCAACGAATTACATGGGTATGGTGATTGCGCGCATGCAGGATTTTATCGAAACCCATACACATCCTTATGTGTATGTCAGCAACCTGGACATATTGGGACTGTTTTTGCTGGGCCTTTATGTCGGCCGGCGAGGTGTATTTCAAAATATACCGGGGAATTCTAGATTCATCCGAAGGGTTTTGTGGTATTCATTGGCTGTAGGTTTGCTTTGGTTAGGGTGGGATTTCGCGATGCGGCAGCTTGAAATTTGGGCAAACGGTGACTCTGGCTGGCTAATGCCTGTCTATCGGCTATTGAACAAATGGAGTGTACAAGCCCTTGTAAAGCTTTACTCCCATCACGCGCTCTCTATGTTTTACGCTTGTGTCATTGTTCTGCTCTTGCAGGACAATAGGTGGAGAAGATATCTTCGGCCACTCGCCATTGCAGGACAAATGGCGCTCACCAACTATTTATTAAAGGCTTTCATCGCCTCAACAATATTCTTTGGCTATGGACTGGCACTTCGCGGCAAGCTGGGATGTGCGCTGGGGGAGGTGCTTGCCGTAGTTGTTTTTGGCTTCCTAATCGTTCTCGGCAGATGGTGGCTGAGAAGATACCAATTCGGTCCTGTAGAATGGCTGTGGAGATCCCTGACGTATCTAAAGTTTCAGCAGATGCAGGTGCGGATATCTTAAAGGGTAATGAGTGAGTCGTCAGTGCGCATCGTTGTAGATACAGGTACTTATGATTACAGCAACATGGGTGATGTGGCCATGCTGCAAGTTGCTGTTACCCGATTGAAAAAACTCTGGCCGACTGGCTCCATCGAAGTTTTTACGGAACAACCCGATAGCTTAGCGGCCTACTGTCCTGGGACAAAGCCAATACCCTGCTCTGGACGTCATCTCTGGTTTTCAGATCGCGTGCTGCTGGGCCGCTATCACCGATTTTTACCGAAGACAGTTTCGCTCTATCTCACCAGGCTAAAAAGAGCTCTCGGTCGGCGCCGGCCAGCTCTGGTAGGAGCACTGATTGACTTGCGATTGAGATTGAAGGGAAGAGGAAATGGCGATACCCGGGGCTTCCTTGCCGCAATGGCTGGTGCTGATCTGGTCGTCGTAACAGGCGCAGGCGGTTTCTCCGATCAATCTCCCGCTTGGAATACAACTCTGCTCAATACCCTTGATATGGCTTTTCAAGCCGGAACACCGGCGGCCATGTTCGGACAGGGCCTCGGTCCTTTGGAAGACCTCGAAACGTTGGCTCGAGCCAGCGTCATATTGCCTCGGGTTAGCCTGATTACCTTGCGTGAGAGCAAATCAAGCCTGCCTCTTCTCCAATCTTTAGGGGTTGCCTCAGATCATATACTGGCAACGGGGGACGAAGCGATAGAACTGGCTTATGAGACACGACCGACAAGACCCGGCAATGGTGTTGGCGTGAATCTAAGGGTTGCGTCCTATGCAAATGTCGGGTCCGATATGATTAAAAAGATCCGGCCGGTTTTGCATGCATTTGCAGGAAAATACCAGGCACCTCTTATTTCTGTCCCCATTTCGTTCAGCTCTTATAATCAGGATCACGAGACGATAAAGCAGCTCTTAGCTGGTTATGATAACCAATTCGATGGAGGAATAAGCCTGAATACCCCCCTTAAAGTGATGGAACAGGTGGGCCGATGCAGGGTCGTCGTCGCAGGGGCATACCATGCGGCCGTTTTCGCCCTTGCACAGGGGATACCGGCTGTATGTTTAACTAAATCCCCTTACTATGTGGACAAATTCTTGGGACTGGCGGATCAGTTCGGTCAGGGTTGTGAAATTGTCTTTCTGGACGATACAAATTTATCGGAAAAACTCACTGCTGCCATCGAGAGAACCTGGCAATTGGCGGAAATGGTTCGGCTGCCTTTACAGCAAGCCGCTTTCCGCCAGATCGAGTTGAGTCGAAGTGCCTACGAACGAGTTAGGAATCTGTTTCGTTCTCACAGAGCCTTGCAACCAATATCATCACAGGAAACTGGAACTCATCGAAGAGCAGCAAATTAGAAGCAGAGGTTACTTTAAACCAGGCTGTTTATGTTGAGTTCGTATTTTGGAAGGGTTTGATTGCCTGAAATAAGATGATGAGAGATGGTAATAATATGACCCGTATCTTAGTTTTTTCACCCTATGCTGAACGTCATCTGCACACATTATACGAGGGAACAATAGCTCGTGCATGCATGGTGCGGGGGGCAGAAGTTGAGTATCTTTTATGCGATGGCTTGTTGACAGAGTGTGATCAGCATTGGGATGCGATTGCTACAACACCGCGCCCTTTTGACCTCTGTCAGCGTTGCCGATCAGGAGCAATGGCTTGTTTAGCCGAGCTGGATTTACCTTATAAATGGATAGGAGAATACGTTAGCGAAGCGGAAAGGAGACTTGCTCTCGAATGGGCACAAAGTCTCTCCTTAGACGAAATACCTCAGGCTAATTTTCAGGGCTATCCGCTTTCAGAGTGGGTCATCTCCAGCATATCCAGTTACTTTCGCAACTATCCGCCTGATTTCGATGATTGGCATACCATTAATGTTTTTCGGGGCTTTCTTTACAGTGCAGCACTTGTATCCACCGGTCTAAATAATTTCTTAGATTCGCACCCTGTTGACGCAGCGATTCTATTCAATGGACGAGTATCCGCCACTCGGGTTGCCTTTGAAATTCTTCGCATGGGTGGAATCCGGGTGTTAACCCACGAAAAGCCATCCTTTCGTTATGAAGACTTAAATGTGAAAGAAAATGCGCATTGTATCAGCCTGCGCGCATTTTCCGAATTTTGGCGCGATTGGGGGCAAGTGCCCTTGAATCGTTCTCAATTGGAGCAAACGCTAAATTGGTTAATAGACAGACGATATAATAGAAATTCAATCTGGGTTTTTAATGAACCCCTGATTAAAGGTTCTTCGGTCAGGAAAATTCTTAATATAAGACAAGGCAGTAAGTTGATGGCGTTATTCACCTCCTCTACGGATGAAGTGGCAGGAGAGGCAGAATATAAAGGCGCTTTTGAGTCCCAGTCGCAATGGGTTGAAGCAGTTGTGAGCTGGGTCAAAGATAGAGATGATGTTGAACTAATCATCCGAACCCATCCCAATCTGGCGGGTCGGGGCGGAAGATGGGGTGCTTTCAATGAAATCAAATATTTTGAAGGGCTGAGTCTAAATATGCCGGCGAATGTCCATTTGATTATGCCGGATAACTCCTTGAACAGTTATGCCCTAATGGACGCAGCCGATATAGGCTTGACCTTTGGTTCAACGGTAGGCGTAGAGATGGGAATGTTGGGCAAACCCATTATCTTAGGTTCAAGAGCTTTCTACGAAAATGGCTCAACCATACTGACAGTTCGGGCAAGACAGGAATTGCCGGATGTTCTGGCGAAAAGTTTGCAAACCTTTTCCAGCCGCGAATTAAGGCGGGAAGCGTTTCGTTTAGCGTATTATTTTGTATTTCATGTCGAAGAATTGCCATTTCCATTAGTTTCGATCGTGGGGAATTGGGACGGAAAATTGAACTATCATGACTTTGATGCCTTAACTTTTGGAAAAGATAAAACTCTGGATCATGTTTGCGATTTTTTATTGCAGGGCACTCCAGTGCATGATTCGCCGACTGAAGCCGAGCAATATTTTACTACTGCAGAAGAAGACAGCTTCTTCGCCGAATTGGAAAAATCACCACAACGACTTTGTGATGTTAATTACGAGCGTCGGGTGCGTTATAACATACGCCTGAACCAGTTAAAACGATCTACGAAGAACATTCTACAGCACATGCCTCTCGGGACCGGAGAGATTCTAACTAAAATCGGGCGATTTGCCCTCCGTCCGTTATTACGTTAAGTTGGGCGAGGACCTGGTGCGGACAATGGCTTCTCTTCCGAAAAATACGCCGATCTGGTCTAAGGCAGTTCCACCCCTGTTTTTGATTTTTTTAATCGGAACACTCATTGGGTTGCCAGAGTTTTTTGCTCCCATCAGCGGCGACACATCTATTTTCGCATACTTAGGCCGCGAGATAGCTGCTGGAAAGGTTCTCTACCGTGATTTTTGGGATATAAAAACGCCCGGTATCTATTACTTATTTGCCGCTATTTTTAAGGTATTTCCCGATTGTCTGCTCACTCTACGGGTGTTTGCCCTACTCTGGAATATCGCGGCAGGAATCATTTTTTGGATAGTAGCGCGGCGTTTCTTTAAGTCGGCCGTAGCGTTAGTGCTGACAGGGTTTTTTGTGCTCTGGACAAATTCTGGCGGATTTGCAAATAGTGACGGCCCTTATCCCGAGACATTCATGCCATTAATTACATTGATCGTTTACTTAGCTTGGTTTAGGTATACTGAGACTGAGAAAAAGTATTTGCTCTTTCTTATCGGAATTTTAACAGCTTGTCTGATATTACTAAAACAAACCGGAGCGATGACCTTAATAGGAATTACTTCAATTCTCATTTTAAGGAGGATGGCTTACCGGCAGTCGATCAGAAAAATAATTGCTGACCTGGTCATGATAGGAATGGGAGTTATTATAGTTTTGGTTCCATGGCCTATTTACTTTTGGAGCAAGGGCGCTTTGGTGGACCTGTGGAAAATCGTCTTTCAATATCCTGCTCTTTATGCGGCTGCCACAACAACTCGACAGGCATTCATCAACGCTCTGAAGCTTTTTTTGGATATGGTCCCTCCTTTAGGTATGCTGTATGTTATGGTGCCGATAGGCCTCTGGGTTTTTTGGAATCGAAATAGAGATAAAAAGCTTAAAGAGATACTTACTTCACCGTTTTTTGCCCTGACCTTATGGGCTTTCCTCGAGTTATTCGGCATTTCAGCAGCACGTTCCTTTTTTGACCGTTTTTTGCTTCAATCATTGCCGGCTTTACTCTTAATCGCAGGCATAGGTATTGAGGAGTTTATGAACTCTGCACATCAGGCAAGATCCGTAAATCGGGTGGCGCTATTTACTGGTTTAAGTGTTGCCATGATCGTGGTTTTAGCTGCGCAGCTTCCCAGATCTTTACATTGGATCGACCATCGTATTATTAACCCAACAAAAACTCTTTCGGAATTAATTGCTGAATATTTGGCTATTCACAGCGAGCCTTACGACTCAATCTTTGCCTGGGGTGATCATCGAATTCCGTACGTGTCGCATCGCCGCAGTGGCATTAAATATATCACCAAAATCACGTGGATCGATGCTGGAAATCTAAAGGGTAGAGGAGTAGCTACCTCACTTGGGCTGGTCGAAGAGATTCTATCTGAGCTTCAAGCCAATCCACCTAAATACTATGTTGAGTCACCGGCTGTTTTGCCATTGCACGAGTCTTTTTTAGGCAATACTGCGGTGGAGGAGTTTGTCAGGAAGCACTATCAATTTAAAATTCATATTGACGAGGCCGATTTATATATATACCAGGCTAAACCTTAACTGACAACTTAAATTCTCAGATATGCCATTTTTTGGTTTTTTTAATGATTGATTGGGATTTAAAATTAATAATTTTATGTTATTTGCTGTTCTTCCTGTTTGTATATACGATTGCTGACTGGAATAAAAGAAAATATGTTTTCATCCTATTTTTGATCGGTTTATTCTCCGAATCCGGGTTTAATTATCATCTCCAAGTCTCGGATTCCGTCATCCCGACCAGTTTTTCCGAAGCAGTTTATTTCTTGCTGCTGCTGATCATGGGTTTGGCGTGGGTTTGGCAAAGAAAGGCGATATCCTTAATTGGTTTGGAGCGACCCATCAGGGTATATCTGCTCTTTGCACTGGTGGGTGTATTTACAGCCATCTACTTTGATGTAAACTTCGTGAACATCATCATCGAGGTAAAATCCTACGTAGTCTATATATTTTATTTGTATTTAATCCCTTTTTTACTGAATAAAAAAGAGGATGTAACAAGAAGTCTGTGGGCCCTTATAATCCTTAGTCTCGTCCCTTTGCTTTACGTTTTGCCGAACCTGCATGGGTTATCCGCATTAGAGCATGAACGCGTGCAGTTTACGCAGTACTGGGGCCCGTTAAACGTCTTTGTGGGGTATATTTCCCCTGTGACATTCATTGCTATTGCCCTGTATCTGACAACTACCCGTCTAATCCTGAAGGCATCATTATTGGTTTTTATCATTTTTTCCCTTTATGTTCTGTTCTATTCCGAGACAAGGGGTGCTTGGGGCTCCGTGTTTATTTCATTCTTATTATTCACTTTCTTGTCAAAGAAGAAGATTCATTTGGGCGTTGCATTAGTAATGCTAGCCGCCCTCATTTTCTATACGGGCAGCATTGAAAAGATGAAATCAATAATAGAACATAGGATCGGAGAAGAGACGATCGAGAGCATGGATTCCTCCTTAAAGAACCGCATCGACCGATGGGATTCGGCCCAAAACATCTTCAAGGCCCATCCCCTGACCGGAAACGGCTGGGGGGGCAATTTGATGATGCTAAAGGACGGGAAGGTAAGCGAAGTCTCATCTCGTTACCTACCGGCATGGCATAACAGCTTTCTTGAAATCTTATCTCAACTTGGGATTTTCGGCGCACTGGCGTTTTTTTGGATATGGTACAGAATTTTCAAATTGTCCTATACCGCATGGAGAGAATCGAACGATTCGAAGGATAGACTTATCCTGGCGGGTTTAATTTCAGCAGTTCTGTTCATGTTCCTGTACAGCTTCGGCGAGCAGCAATTTTATAGAATAGAAACGGCATCTGTGTCCTGGTTTATTATTGGACTGCTAATGTTTTACGCGAAGAGTGTCAGGTCCCCCGTACTCCGACCTCCATCGGTAGTACGTCTCCGCCAGCTGTGGAGAAGGAGAACGGGAGGCTCAAGAGTGGCCGGTCCTGGTAGATCTCAAATATGAAAAATAAACTTGACAAGTTCTTAAGCATAAGTGGATTTAACGCCATCTTTATAATTATTCGTACGATTACCCTAATGATTCTATTGTGGTTAGCGACGAGGTATTTGGGTCCGGAAAAGTTTGGCGAATATTCGTACTGCGTCATCGTTGTCGAAATACTCATCCTTTTTACCTCCCTGGGGATTTCGAACACTATACCTCGCTATTTTGCGGAATTTGCATCCCAGGGGAATCTTCAAGAGGCAAAGGCTGTCCTTTCAATGGTGTTTCGCCTTAAATTAATTTTGATGGCCATTGTTTGTTTTTCATTTCTGATGATTCACGAAAGTCTGCCTGGCGCCTCCTCTTTCCACTTGAGCAACGAAATTGTATGGCTCATCATTTTTACAGTATTGATCGGATCTATTGAGGATGTTTTTCAAAATATGGTTGATGGACTGCTTCAGAATCGGTTTAAACTGTATGTGTATTCAATCAGCGCAATCCTCCGGATTTCTCTAATATATTTTCTGATTTCGAGGTATCCAACCGTATCTTTTATGTTGAGGATCGGTGTGTTGTTTTCTTTCTCAACAAGTTTGGTTTATTTTATTTACAATCGCAAATTTGTCTCTTTCGACTTGACGCTAAAGATCAGTCGGGAAAATGCTCAGAGAGTTAAAAATGCTATTGGCTACCAGTCATTAACTGCAATTTTATTGTTTATCATCTGGCAGCGGTCAGAACTTTTCTTTCTGAAACATTATTCATCTTCATTGGAATTAGGACTATATAGTTTTGCTTTTTCATTGACTTCACGCCTGGTCAGGTTTGTGCCGTCGTTCTTTATAGGGGTCCTCATTCCCTTTTTGAGCCACCTGGAAAGTAGAGACGATTTGAATATGACTTACTATTATCTGTCGAAATATATGATCATCATAGGCTTTTATATCGCCACATGCGCTTTCGTAATAACAGCTCTGGCAGTCAACAGCATATGGGGGGCAGATTATAAAAATGCAATTATTCTCTGTCAGATCATGCTCTTTTCAACGGCGATTGCTCAGATCAGCAATATCGGTGGTGCTGTGATGCAACGACTCGATAAGCAGAAGGTGAATTTCTTCATCTCTTTAATCGTTGCGATTACGGACATCGTTCTTAGCCTTTGGCTCATCCCCAAATACCATGCGTTAGGTGCGGCGGCGGCGAACTCAATCACGCAGATTTTACTGATGGTCCTCATCCTAGTGTACTTCACATTTATTCTCTGGCGTAAATTCCCCTGGCGCTGTCTACTGAGTCTATCTTTGTTAAGTGGATTTTTCGTAATATTTTATGCCCGGGTAGGCGGGGACATTTTGAATAATGTATCGATATGGATAAGCATAATCCATCATTCTGGATTTCTCATCTCATACAGCCTTTGCTTCTTGTTAGTTGTGAAATTGACAAATGTGCTTGACGAGACAGACACCAAAATCTTAGAGAGGATCGCTTCAAAGCTCCCTGGACTTCCTACCTCATGGATCAGGAGGCTGTCCAGATTTATTGTTCCAAATCGTTTTCAGAATGAAACGCCTGAATTCACAAGGCGCTAAAATAACTATTCGTGTTAAAAGCGTTAACTGATTTCTCAAGTGATTTTCTGGATACACAACCTAATCTCAAGGAGACTGAGACTCTGTGAACATTCTGCTCTGTAATCAGTGGTTCTCCCCTTATTCACCGGGTGGAGTATCGATCTACAATAAAAATCTTGTCAAAGGACTCTCTAAGAAAGCGAACGAGGTTATCGTCGTTTCGTCACTTGAAGATGGGTTGCCGAAACACGAAATAAAAGAGGGAGTTCATATCTATAGGCTAAGGATGCCCGAACTTCATTATTGGTTTTCACGGATGCCGTTGATCGGTCCCCAAAATAGATTTCTCCGCAATTTCCTTTATAGCCATTCGGTGTGCCGCTTTCTGAGAAGAGTCAATCAGGAGCAAAAAATTGATTTGATCGAATATGCAGATATAAATGGAGAGGGCTTTTTCCATCGTAGGTATCTTGCTAGCCTGCCCTATGTTATTAGGTGTCATTCACCTTATTACTTGCTCGGGCAGGCCTATGAGCGGGGTGAAATGCAGTTTTCTTGTCGATTTATCAACTGGATGGAAAGAAGGACTATCAGGCAAGCTAATGGCATAAGCGCACCGAGTAGAGATCTTGCAAATCGGATAGAAGAGTGGTGCGGCCTGCCCAAGAATAGGGTTATTCCGATTCCAAATCCCATTGACACAAACTTCTTTCATCCTGACTCGAATCATGCAGCGACCGGTGTGATAAAGATTCTATTTGTTGGTAGGATTGAGCGCGCAAAGGGAGTATTTGTCCTGGCTGATGCAATCCCAAGAGTGTTACGGATAAGCAAGAATGTGAAATTTATCTTTGCGGGCGGTTGGGGCAATTCCCAAGTTCTCAATCATCTGAAGAATCATCTGGATCAGTCAGGGTGTCTCTCGCATTGCGAGTTTCCCGGTTTATTGTTAGAAGAGGAATTGAGGAAATTCTATCAGCATTGCGATATTTTCGTTAATCCGTCTACGCTTTACGAGAGCTTTTCTTATACAAATGCGGAGGCTATGGCATGTGGTAAACCTGTGGTGACGAGTGACATGGGAGGTATGCCCGAGATAGTGGGACATACGGTTGGCGGTTTGATATTTCGTTCGACAGACAGTAACGATCTGGCGGAGAAACTCTCCATATTAATTAAAGACAATTCCCTACGCCGAAGACTTGGAGAACAAGCCAGGCGGAAATCCTTAGATTACTCTACAGAGCGCGTAATCGACCGAATGATTGCTCTTTATAAGAATCTTTCTTAGGATAGAGATGATCCTGTCACTTATTGGAATCGAGTAAGGTTAATCCGAGTCTTCCGAAATGCAAGAGAAGCCAAATTAGAATAGAGCAACCCTGAAAATAATGAAAGTAGCGTTCCTCCACTTCTTCACGTTTCGTCTTCTACGAGGCATCGAAACACTAATCATTTCTCTTTCTAACGAGTTAGCTAAAAAGGGAATTGATGTATCAATGGTTTCAACAAAAGGGACCCTAAATAACACACTCATTCCGGTTGATGGCAGAGTTAAGGTTAAGAAGTTTCCGACTTTTCGTTATTACGAAAGCCTTACTATTGTACCGTTTTATATTTACGACTTGATCAAAAACAGGTACGACATTGTAAACATTTTCTTTGCCGATTTTGGAGAAGCTCAAACGATTCGGGCTGCCTTGAAGTTCATTAATTTTAAACTAAACCTCTATATCTGTTACCCTGTCGACGCCGTACCCCATCGTTTTGAAAGCTTCAAACAATATCGTCTGGACAAGCAGGCCGATCTGATCATCTGCGATTCGAGTTATGTCGCACAAGGTACAGAAGCCTATTTTCAGCGTCCATGTGTTGTAATACCAGTAGGAACAGATGCTGAGAAGTTTAGACCGGACGAAACCACAAGGGAGCGAACCAGAAATAAGTTGGAAATCGCAGACGATGAGGTCGTATTACTGAATGTATCAGAGTTAGAACAACGAAAGGGAACGTGGCGTGTGATCGAAGCGTTACCCTATGTTCGGGAAAAATTTTCAAAAATCCGCTACATTATTTTAGGCAAAGGAGAATACCAGCCTACGTTAGAAAGAAGGGTAGAGGAATTAAATTTAAAGGACTGCGTAAAGTTTCTGGGAACAACCACGGATCTACTAAGTTTTTATAATGCAGCAGATATTTTTATAATGCTTCCGGACAACGAAGCTAACTCCATCGCATCGCATGAAGCCATGGCCTGCGAACTGCCTTTAATTGTAGCGAACACAGGAGGGTTTAATGAGGTAGTAGATTCCTCATGCGGCCGGAGGGTAGACATAAATAATCGCGAGGGGGTTGTCGCTACCATTCTTGGTTTGGCCAATAATCCATCTTTGAGGAGGGACCTTGGAAGAGGAGGACGCAAAATCATTCAGGAACGTTTAACATGGGATGTTATTTCAGATCAGCTTATCGATTTATTCAGAAAAGAGATGGAGGTAAAGAAATAGGTAGGGGCGTGAAGCTTTATAAATTTGTTAAATCCGATTTTTTGCGAGACTGATCATGGAGACATCAAAATGAGTAACTTGGTGCAAAAACAGCAGATATTTCAAAGCCCCGGTGAGATGAATCGCCTTGCAATAAATGGTGGCTCACCGGTTCGTCGCAGAGAAAACTTTCTGGTTTTTGGAGCTCCATCTATCGAGGAGCCCGAAATCGAGGAAGTGGTTGGTTGCATGCGCCGGCGGTGGATCGGGACCGGCCCCAAAGTAATTCAATTTGAACAAGATTTTGCTGCCTTTAAAAGCGCGAAATATGCCATTGCCTTAAGTTCGTGTACTGCTGCTCTCCATCTTTCTTTGCTGGCATCGGGGATAAAGCCAGGGGACGAGGTAATTACCACACCGATGACTTTTTGTTCCACCATCAATGCTATCATTCATTCAGGCGCTATCCCGGTTCTCGCGGACTGTGACAAGAAAACCTTGAACATCCTGCCCGAAGAAATCGAAAAGAAGATCACGGCCAAAACAAAAGCAATATTACCTGTGCATTTTGCCGGAAGATGCTGTGATATGAACCCTATTATGGATATTGCCCATACCTATGACTTACTGGTTATTGAAGACTGTGCCCATGCGATTGAGACGGAATATAACGGGGGGAAAGCTGGTTGCTTCGGAGATATTGGTTGCTTTAGCTTTTATGCGACCAAAAATGTTGCCACAGGTGAAGGAGGAATGGTCATTACAAATGATACGCGGATCGCTAAGAGAATTAAAGTCCTCGGGCTCCATGGAATGAGTCATGATGCATGGAAAAGATTTTCCGATGAGGGGTATAAACACTACCAGGTCATCTACTGTGGCTTCAAATATAATATGATGGATATTCAGGCTGCTATGGGCATTCATCAACTGAAAAGAGTGAATAAGAATTGGGAACACAGGCAAACCATATGGAGAAAGTATAATGAGGCTTTCAAGGATCTTCCTTGTATAACTCCCACGGAATCAGAACCTAATTCTAAACATGCTTATCACCTCTACACACCACTGTTAGATGTTGAAAAAATTGGGAAGGGAAGGGATTGGGTGTTAAGTGCGATGATTGCTGAAAATATTGGCACAGGTGTTCATTATTTGCCCGTACATTTACATCCATATTACCGTAAGACTTTCGGCTGGAGAAAAGGGGATTTTCCAAATGCAGAATGGATCGGTGAACGGACAATCTCCTTGCCCTTATCTGCGGCCCTGAGTGAAAAAGACGTTGATGACGTGATTACAGCATTCAGAAAGATCATAGCTTTGGACACATGAAGACAGTGATTTCGATTTAATGGCCAAAGTTGTTCCCTTGAAGCTTTTTAATTAAACCCTTTCCGACCCAAAATAACCCAAGCAACTCAATAAACTCAAGTAACTCGATAAACTCAAGTAACACAAAGAACCCAACTAACCCAAAAATATTGACAGACATTGCCCATTGGTGTATGATTATACACATAGAGAGGTGTCTATATGAGAACCAATATTGTCCTTGATGAAAATCTGGTTAAAGAGGCCATGAAACTCAGTCGTACGAAGACAAAGAAAGAGCTTGTGAATCAAGCCCTAAAAGAATTTGTTGAAAACAGAAAGCGGCTCAACCTCATGGATTTGGCAGGTAAAATTGAGTTTGCAAAAGGTTACAATTACAAAGCACTCCGGATAGGAAAATGATTCTGGTCGATACCTCCGTTATGATTCATTTCCTCAAAGGTGTAAGCAGTGAAAATAGCCGAAAATTTGGGACGGTTCTGCAACAGGGAATTCCGTATGGAATAAATTCACTTATTTTTCAAGAGGTCTTGCAGGGTGCCGGGTCTGATAAGGAATATTTCACCTTGAAAAAATATTTGGAGACGCAGCGATTCTATCATCTAAGAGACCCCATTGCCTCTTTTGCTGAGGCTGCAAAGATCTATCTGGATTGTAGAAAAAAGGGAATCACGATTCGAAGTACTATCGATTGCCTGATTGCTCAGGCTGCCCTGGAAAACGATCTGTTCCTCCTTCATGAAGACAGTGATTTCGATTTAATGGCCAAAGTTGCTCCCTTGAAGTTTTTTAATTAAACCTTGCTCAGCGCAGCGTTCCATAACTTGCTACAGCTTTCTCCTTGTTCCTTTAACCTTGATTCTTCAGCCACCTGTTTTGCATTCCCAAGAGGAAATGATATAATAATTTGAAAGCAACGGGGCTTCGATAGGAGGTTTGTGAACATGGCAAATGCTACATTGAACAAGGTAATTGACGATTTTAGAAAGTTGCCATTGGACGAGAAGGAGTATGTCATCGACATTATTGAAAAACAGATGATAGAAGCTAAACGAGAAGCGATTTTCAGGAGAGCGAAAAGGGCCATTCTCAATCTGAGAAGAGGTGTCGTGAAAAGGGGAACCGTCAAGGATCTCTATAAGGACCTCGAACTTGATGATTAGAATAGCCTGGGATCAGGGATTTGGAAAAATCTACAGGAAGAAAGTGAGGAGTGATGCTGTCCTGAAGCAGAGGTTCTGGAAGGCAATGGAGTTATTTTCGAGAAATCCTTTCCATCCAAAATTAAGAACGCATAAACTTTCTGGAAAACTTGAGGGACTTTGGGCCTTCACTGTGGCTTACGACTGTCGTGTCGTCTTCAAGTTCGTTAATGGAGACGAGGTTCTTTTAGTAGATCTTGGGGGCCACGAAGAAGTTTATTGAATTTACGCAGAAGACTGCGACTTTTTTAATAAGCCTGCAACTCGCAACCTTAAACATTAAAATACTGCAGCACCGCAGCACGTTTCTTGATTTAACACGTAACGCGCAACTTGCAACTCCGAGCCCTTAACACTCAACACTCGACACTTAACACTTGACTTGTAACCCATTGAACCTTACCGTTCTGATCGCAACCTAAAACGGAAAGATTAAATTGAATAATCCCATTTACAGCCATATACCTTCACTAACGAAAGCGCAACAATATTTTGAACGGAGGGATATTTCCATTATTGTATTGTCACTAATGATGGCAGCCTACTTGGCCACCATACTTCTGATCTCTTTATTCAGGGAATCAGTATTCCGATACGGGAGCACGGATTTAACATGTTATGTGCAGGCGATATGGAAAATTGCTAACGGTAACATTCCATACCAAACAATCTACGAGAGCAACATTTTCCTCGGCGCACATTTTATGCCAATCGGATATGTTTTAGGTGTAATGTTCAGGCTGTTCCCCAGCAATAGCTTTTTGATCATACTACAGGCGTTTGCTTTTACGATCGGGGCCGTTCCTTTATTCCTATTGGCAAAGGATGTATTGGGATCTAAGGGATGGGGTTTGGCTATCGCTTTCTTGTATCTTACTTACTACCCTCTTTATCAATCAAATCTTTTTGACTTTCATCCCGAAAAGCTCTGCATACCATTCTTGCTATTTGGTTTTTATTTCATGCACAGTAATAGAAAATGGCTTTCTCTCATTTTTATAATTTTGGCTTTATCATGTAAAGAATATTTTTCATTTTCGGTTTTAGCACTAGGAATCTTTTATTTTTTTAGATACCGGCAAAAACAATTAGGATTAGTAGTAACTTGTATCTCAATCCTCTGGCTTGTAATGGCCTATAAAATTGTGATGCCCCAGTTCGGGAAGGAAGGTATGGCTGAATCGTTTGAGATACTATTCCCCTTTGCAGATCGGTCAGGGTTAAACGCGATTATTTATCTTTTTACCCATCCGGGGTTCATAATTTCAAGAGTATTCCGGATAGAAGTCGCCTCATATTTACTTGCTTTTTTTTCACCATTGTTATTCATTCCATTAATGGGGATCGAATATTTGATTCCAGCTTTGCCAATTCTGGGAATAAATATTTTGGCGAATTTCAATAGGCATTTGGCAATGGATAGCCAATACCAGGTGTTTGTTTTTCCGTTTATATTCATTGCACTGATCTTTGGAATAGAAAGAATTAAAAGGTGGTTACGAGAATATAAGCGACCAAGTTATTATTTAACGATGATATTAGTCTTTTTGATTTTGTTACTGAATTTTAATAGTTATCGTTATTACCCGTATAAAGTGAAACAAAGCTACCAATTAAGACAGGAATATGTTTCTCATTCAAGAATCTTAGCGTTAGAAATTGCAAAAATACCTGCTGATGCAAAGGTAGCTTGCGAATTTATGCTCACTCCGTATTTTGCCAAAAGAGCTTATGTTTATAGCATTATTACCCCATATCATCTTCGGAGAGATAATCTTTACAAGAATTTTGGCATAGCAGATAGAGATTGGTTCATAAAAAAAACCATCGACTACATTGTTCTTGACAAAAATTACAATTTCCACTGGATAGAAGAAGCGAAGAACAAAAGAAATGAGAGCATTGCGGACATCGAATCTTCGCGGAACTATGAAAAAAAGTTTGATAATGATGGGCTCATCATTTTTAGAGCCAAAGGCAAAAATTAATAATTTTTGTTTACCGCAGAAATTGAATGAAGCTTACAGTTTTGATCGCTACATATAATCGTAGAAATCTTCTCGAACAATGTCTTCTTCATTTAATTGATAAAGCGGAGGAATTACCAGATGAAGTAGTAGTTGTTGTGGGGGCGAGAGACGGTTCGGATGAAATTGTCCGGAAATACCAGGAAGGTTGTCCCTTTTTTAAATTGGTGGAGGTGGAAAACAAAAGCCTTGGAGATTCCCAGAACAAAGGACTGCCGTACTGCACCGGAGATATTATCGCAACGCTTGATGATGATGCCTTTGTCTTCCCGGATTGGGCAAAGATGGTCAAACAATGCCATCTTGAACATCCCGAAGCAGGTTGTATCGGAGGGAGAATCACCAACCTTTTTCCCGATAACCGTATTGCACGGTTAGAAAGCTACATAGGAATGCCCTACGATAAAAAAGAAGGATCCTATACCCGTACTGTAGCAGGCGTAAGTTGTACTTACAAGCGCAAAGCGATGGAAAAGGTAGGCTACTTCGACGAAACCTTGCCTGCTGGTATGGACAGTGATTATAACTGGCGCGTTCTGAGGGCCGGTTATAAAGTCTGGTTCGATCCAAGAATTATGATGCATCACCGAAACCGAACAAGTCTTAAGGATTTTCTCAAGCAGCAAACATGGTATGGTAGCGGATATTATTTAGTTCGAAAAAAGAATCCGGACCTCTATTCAGCTTACCCAAGGGATTTAAGCCGATGGCAGGACTGGGTGAAATTGATATGGTTTGTGCCTGGCATTTTCACTGAAGCTTTTTTAAAAGGGATTCAAGCGAAATCTTTAAGAGATAAAATAAATTTTACATACTTGTCGTTTTTAAAAGAAATCTGGTGGCGATACGGCTGGTTAAGACAGTTCATTGCTTCAAGAATATACTAATAACTGTCAAGATTCAATAATTCAAGGAATCTCGAAATATCTTATAAACTTATTGGGTTCTCAAGGCAAAACATATCAATGAAGGGTAAGAATTTAAAAATTCTGCTTTTGATCCTTCTCTTTTTACATATATTCTTGAGTATCTATTATAGCATACGCATGCCCTGGGGAGGAGATGAATGGTATACCTACTTGACCCCCCCCTCTTATATGGCAATGCCAAATAATCTGCTTGTTACCATTTCAAAATATGTTTTAGGGCAAATTTCTGTCCATAACTATATATTTTACAGACAGATAGGGCTTTTTTGGATACTGGTTAGCCTTCTGTTTTTATTCTGGATTGTGCGAAGAAAGGATGAATTTACTGGCAGGGTTGCTGTTTTCCATTTCATCTATGTTATCTTTAGTAGCTTTGTGCTTTTCCAAGAACAATACTTTCGTTACTATGGATTTTATCTCCTATGTTCTCTAATACTATTTTACTCAATCTGGGTGCTTGACGAGCAGTATACTTACAATAGAAGGTATCTCTACACCTTGCTTTTAGTTTCTCCCTTTCTTTGTTTCTTTTTGACTTGGCAAATGTTCTGGTATATTCTTCTCAAAGAGTTTTTAGTTGCACCGAAAAAGATTAAGACAGTCTTTATAATTTTTCTGACCGTCGCGGCGGTGCCAATCTTGGTTTTCTGGAAACCTTTGATGGCGGTTTTCCTTAAACACACAATTGCGAATTACGATGCCACTTCTTTGACCCTCCGAGGGTTCAGTTTTGGTCTGTTCCTGAAACCAATCTATGCTATTTTTCAGTTCATATTCGGATATGATGCGGAGCCAACGGAAAATTTTCTTGTAATCGGATTATTTATTTTAGCCTTGACAGGCTTTATTTACCGACTTTACATATTAAAGTCAGAAAACTTAAGCCTGCTAAAGGTCCTTATACTTGCGGGGTTTATCCCCTTTTTGAGTATGTATTGGCTCTTGGAACCTTTCACTTTACCAGGAGCTACGCAATTTGAATCAAAGCATGCTATGTTTTTTTTACCTTTTTTAATTGCCTCCTTTGTCCCAGCACGATCAAGAAATGGAACGGATTTTCTCCCCTATTTCTTTATTACTACTGTATTAGTTGCTATTGGGTTGGGAACATTTGCGAGTTTTTCAGAACAGAGGATCGATTGGTCGAAGGTCGTCAATCTCGCAAAGGAAGTTCAGGGCAAAAATGGCATTATAATAGTAGATGGCCGTTCCGAAAAAGATTTCTTTTTTTACAGTGGCGGTCAGGTGGAAAAGAATAGGGTCATAAGTGTTTATGATGTGGTTGATAATCCAAAAAGGATGGAAGATGCGAGTTCGATCCTGATAGTTACCAGCGACTGGAAATCATATCAGTTGCTTTCCTTAGAACAAAATTGGAACACTGGGTCTGACACAAGGGACCGATACAATGCTGTTAGTTATGCGTTTGCAGTTGTTCGAAGAACCGGCAAAGTATGCACTCAGGCCTACGCTGTCTACCCGTTATTCGCTTTCAGATATGAATTAATGTTGGGTCAAGAAACGGTTTTTCAAGCTAAGCCTCAATTTTTTGGTTTACCCTACAAAGACGTTAGACTGCCTACCAGCAAAGATGGAGTTGTTATCTACGGGTGGGAGGAGATTAATGCTTGTAAGGACTTTACATTGGGAAACACCAATTCTGGTCAGCTTTTAATGTATTATTTTATCAGATGCAAAAGTTCCGTCCCTGAGGGGACAGTTATTGGTAGCGTTCAAAGCCAAAAAGGGTCTTCCGAGATGGTTTTGGGGTCCCGTGGGAGAGATACTTATTCTGATCTATATTGCAGGCCATTAAAAGGAGCTGAAATATGGTACCAATGGCACAAGCGACCGGCAGTCACGCAAAGCCTCAGGTATCCGGGCAGTTTATGGCCTTCAGAGGGCAGAATCTACTGCTCTCAATTCAGTCTTGGCTCAAATGCGCGAATAATAATTACCCATGATGACATCCGGCTTTATGTGTGCTATGTTAAATTGGTTAAAGGATAATTGTCAATTCGAATGACGGATAGAATCAGAAGGTTTTTGCAGAAATGTTTACGATATTGCACATCTTGTCATCTTAGGGCATTTTTTGTTTGAGCGGAATCTGAAGATTAAACTTCCTGCATCCTAATTAACAACTGAATTATATTATGGAATCTATGAATAATGGACACTTAAGATGAAGGAGATAAATTGGCACACAGATTGCTTTTCGCTAACATGACGCCATCTATTGAGCTAAAGTATTGGAGGATAAAAATATGAAAAGAATTATTATCTTTCTTTGTTTTTCAATTATTTTAACCTCAAAATTCGTTCACGGAAAAACTTTTTATGTTGATAACCAATTATCCTCCAATTGCACGGGAAACTATTCAATCGCTAACCGGAGTTGCACAGGTTCGGACGGAAATGCTTACAAGACGGTTGCTGGAGGAGTAGCCGTTCTTGCTTCTGGCGACACCATGTATATCCGGTCTGGTACCTATGATGAAAATGAGATATGGATTGGAGCGAATTACGCTTCAATGGTTACGCTGTCAGGTCACCAGAATGAAAGACCTATTCTGAGAAACAATGGCAACATTTCAACTGGTGCTAAATACTATTTTCATTTCAACACAACGACCAATAATCTTACATTTACAAAGGTGGAATTTACTTCAACCAACGGTAGAACAAGCACTCCAAGTCACGATGGAGCTTGGGCAATGAATGGATGGCTTACTGATGACAGGAACTTGATTGTGGTGGATAACTGCTACTTCCACGACATGACGCTATTCATCGGGGGAAATCCTAAATACTGGATTAAGAATAGCAGGTTTATAACTTGGGGGTCAGAACCATTTATTGCTTCTAACGCTCTTTATCTTCAAGGGGGAACTACGGGAAACAGGACAAGCTGGAGTGATGCCGTCATTGTCGAGAATAATTATTTTGAGACCTCAAAATACGGCGGTAATTATATAGGTTGTGCTATAGATGTCCATCATGGCGATACTGGCCTCAATGTCAGCTACCATATCATAAGATACAATATTTTTAAGGGGGAGATGTTTTGGGCAACTCGTGTCGATGGTAAATATGCAAAAATCTACAATAATAGTGCAGATCGAGTCTGGGTATTTTTTGGCACGAATTACTGCCAGTATGTCGAGATCGAGAACAATATCAGCTCAAATACCGGCGCGTACTATGGCTTTGCCTACCTTGAGATAGGTGAGCAACAAGCGGCTAATATGACGATCAAGAACAACATGACAACGGGTGTTTCAAGTATATACTGGACTACCTGTACCAACTGCACCGTAAGCGGGAACGATTGTTCTGGTGGCAGCGCAGGTCATTGTGATTATCCGAGTGCTGACCCGCTTTATCTGAGTGCCACTCCTTCAACTTGGACAGATTTTCGGCTTCAATCTTCTTCTCCTGCAATTAACGCAGGGTTAAATTTAGGAACGGCGAAT
>Ga0335070_10000179_pt1 | contig 72668 bp, 69 predicted proteins | sample Lox_Sample_13_FD_206722 | JGI IMG/M metagenome (GOLD analysis project Ga0335070, IMG submission 206722) | Soil microbial communities from Loxahatchee National Wildlife Refuge, Florida, United States - Lox_Sample_1.3 | ecosystem: Environmental > Terrestrial > Soil > Wetlands | place: USA... | reverse complement strand
TCGAAGGTGTCCAGGGCCGTCCGGTCCCGGACTGCGCCCGCGGCGATCCCGGGCGCCGGGGCGTTGGGGTTGAAGCGGGGCGACTGGGCGATGGCCAGGAGCTCGCCGGTGCGCGGGTCGAGCACCACCAGCATCCCGCCGATGGCCCTGCTCTCCTCGACGGCATGGTCCAGCGCCTTCTCCGCGACGTACTGCACCTGCCGGTCGAGGGTGAGGGTGACGGTCGCCCCCTGCCTACCCACCACCTCGGGCGCACCCTGGAGGAGGAGGTTCCGTCCGCGGGCGTCGCGGGTCCCCTCCACCTTCTCGCTCTGCCCGGACAGCTCGTCCTCGAAGGCGAGCTCCAGCCCCTCGAGCCCGTGTCCATCGGTGCCCACCACCCCGAGCACCTGCGCCCCGAGCTCACGCTGCGGGTAGAAACGCTTGGGCTCCTTGGCCACGCCGAGCCCGGGGACCTCCAGCCGCTGGGCCGCGGCGACCTCCTGGGGCGTCACCTGGCGCTTGACCCACGCGAAGCGGCGGCCCCGGGCGAAGCGGGCCTCCAGCTCGGACGGGTCGAGGTGCAGGGTCCGGGCGAGGTCGCGCGCCGCCCGGTGGGTGTCGCCCACCACCGACGGATCGAGCCAGATCGAGTCCACCTCGACGCTCTGGGCCAGCGGGATACCACGGCGGTCGTAGATGTCGCCGCGGCGGGCGGGGATCTCCGTCTCCCGCACCGTCTGATCGGTGGCCATGGACGTCAGGCGCGCGCGCTGGAGCACCTGAAGGCTGAGCGCCCGCACCATCGCTGCCCCGAGCGCGGTCATGAGCAGCCCGCCCATCAGGAGCACCCGCGCCCGGGTCCACCGGGTCAGCTCCGCTGGGGGACGGCCACGCTCGGTGGACCGCCGGGGAATCATCGCGGTGAGCGGCGGTCTGCCAGCGTGCGCCGGCCCTCGGCGGCGTGCGTCGACACCGGCGCGGGGCGCGCCGCCACCGAGTCGACCACCGAGGCGTCGGGCGGACCCATCCCCAGCTGCCCGCGGGCGAGCGCCTCGAGGCGCGCCGGGCGCTTCAGGGTGGCCAGCTCGAGCTTCAGCCGGTCGTTGGTGAGCGAGAGCGTGCGGCTCTCGGCCTCGAGCGCGGACAGGCGATAGGCCGAGTCCACCACCTGGCTCCGCGAGGCGACGTGGAGAATGCCCACCGCCACGAGCAGGCCGAAGCAGAGCAGCACCGGAAAGATCTGCCCCAGGACTCCGCCGAGCGAGACCCGGCGCCCATTCCGCGACTTCCGGCTCATGCCACCCTCTCGACGGCCCGGAGCCGCGCGCTGCGTGCCCGGGGATTCAGTTCGACCTCGGCGTCCGACGCCTGCACCGCCCGCCGGGTCAGGACCTTGAAGGTGCCCTGGGCACCGCAGGCGCACACCGGGAACCCGGGCGGACAGGTGCACCGGCCCTCGAGCGCGCGGAACGCCTGCTTCACCGCGCGATCCTCGAGGCTGTGGAAGGCGATGACCGCCGCGCGGCCACCGACCCGGAGGAGCCGCGGAAGCGACCGGAGGACGCGATCCAGCTCGCCCAGCTCGTCGTTCACCGCGATCCGCAGCGCCTGGAAGGTCCGGGTGGCCACGTGCACCTTCGACGGCCAGGCCCTGCGCGGCACCGCCCGCTTCACCGACTCGACCGCACCGAGCGTGGTGGCGGGGAGGTCCGCCTTCAGCGCGCGGGCGATGGCCCGGGCGAAGGGCTCCTCGCCCAGGTCACGGAGCACCGCGGCGAGCTCGGCCTCGGACAGCCGGGCGATCAGCTCGGCCGCGGTCTCGCCGGTACGCCCCATCCGCATGTCCAGGGGCCCGTCGGCCTGGAAGCTGAAGCCCCGCTCGGGCGTGTCGAGCTGCGGGCTGCTCACGCCGAGGTCGAGGAGCAGGCCGTCCACCGGGAGCAGGCCCATCGGGCCGAGGAGCGCCTCCAGCTCCCCGGCGCGCCCCTCGACGGCCCGGAAGCGATCCGAGCCGGCGAGCCGGGCGCGCGCCGCGGCGACGGCGGACGGATCGCGGTCCACGCCGATGACCTCGGCCCCGCCGGCGAGCAGGGCCTCGGCGTGCCCGCCGCCACCGAGCGTCGCGTCGACCAGGCGCTTTCCGGGCAGCGGCTTCAAGAGGTGCACCACCTCGTCGCGGAGGACGGTTGCGTGGACGAACGGCAAGAGACGGCAGGCCGGCTCAGTGGAGCCAGGCGTTGTGGCCCTGGGTCAGCGCTTCCCGGGCGTCACCGGCGTCGGGGTAGATCTCGAAGGCATCGTGAGCGCCCGCGGCGCGGAGGATGGCGAGCAGGTACCGCGACACGCCGGCCAGCTTCACGTCCCCGCCGCGGCGACGGTACTCCTCGGCCTGCGACACGAGCCAGGGCACACCCCGGTAGTCGAGGTGGCTCACCTCGGTGAGGTCGAGCACCAGCCAGACGCAGCCCTGATCCAGCAAGCGCAGCATCCGGTCGCGGATGGCCCGGAGCGCGTCGCGGTCCAGCTCGCCCATGCAGGACAGGGTGGTGTGCTTCAGCCTGAGCGAAGGCTCGGCCTCCACCGGTCTCGCCTTCTTCGCCGCCTTGGTCACGATTGCTCCTTTCCCTGGCGCAGCTCGGTGAGCACGCGCATGACGTCGGCCGAGTCGGCGGCGCCGCGCGCGTCCTCCTGCGCCTTGCGCCAGCCCTCCCGGCTCCACAGCTCGAGGACCTTCACCATCCCCGCCCAGACCACGTCCTTCTCCAGGCCGGCGTGGGCACGCAGCGTTGGCGGGATCAGGAGCCGCCCCAGCTTGTCGAGCGGGCACTCCTGGGCCGGCGCCACGTAGAGCCGCATCAGCGTCTTCACCCCGGGCTCCATCGGGTTGCGGGTGGCGAGCGCGGCCTCGAGCTGCTCCCACTCGCGCACCGGGTACGCATGGAGGCAGGGGTCCAGGGCGGTGGTGACGATGAGGCGCTCGTCGTAGGCGCCCACCAGCGTCTCCCGGAGCTTGGCCGGGAGGCTGGTCCGCCCTTTCGCGTCGATGTGGTGCTCGTAGACGCCCCGGAACACACGTTTGCCTGCCGCTGGAGATCCCTGCTGATCCACTTCATACCACTTCTTTCCACGATCAAGCCAGAAAGAGGGAGGCCCACCCCGGCGGGGCTTGTGGGCACCTCGAGTTTCCGGGCACCTTGCCGTTCGGCGATGAACGTTCCGGCCACCCCGCTTTCCGTCCAGCCGGTCCGCCTGCGGATCTCCTACCGGAGCCCCGAGTCGCTGCTGCAGGCGTTCACCAAGAGCGTCGGGAAGGGCGGAGTGTCGCTCCCGAGCCAGCGGCCGCTCGAGCGGGGGACGAAGTTCCTCTTCGAGCTCACCGCCGAGTCGGTCTCCCATCCGGTCGAGGTGATGGGCGAGGTGGTGGACGTCCGTCGCTCGGCCTCGGGCGAGTACTTCCTGAACATCAAGTACGTGCCCGGGCGGAGCCGGAAGGGGCTCGACGCGGCGCTGCTCAAGCTCTTCGAGGCGCATCGCCACGAGAAGTCGCGCCGGTACCCGCGGGTCCCGGTGCACCTCAAGGCGCAGGGCGCGACGCAGGTGTGGAGCGTGCGGGACCTCTCGCGCGGCGGTGCCGGGGTGGAGCTCGAGTCGGGCGAGCTGCCGAGGGACGCCCGGCTCGGCGTGCCGGTGCTGCTCGAGCTGCAGCTCGACAGCGGACAGCTCATGCTGCACGGGGCAGCGGTGTGGTTGACGGGGGGCACGGCTCGCCCCAGGACCCCGCCGGCGCTCGGTGTCGAGTTCGGCCGGCTCGGGCTCGAGACCCTCCGGGCGCTCGACCGGGTGCTGGTGCTGGACGGGTTCCCCGCCGGACCGTGGCAGGCGGAGCTGACCTTTGGGATGGATGCGGTGGGGAGGATGCCGTAGCGCGCCTCTGGGGTTGCTCCTGCTCGGAGCCTGCGCCCCGACGGTGCGCGTCGCCCGGCCCACCCCTGCGGTGGTGACCCTCGGCGCGCGGGCACGCGTGCTCAGCCTGGTCCGGGTGGACGGCCCGGACGACTCGCCGGGCGTCGTCGTCCACACCTTGAAGGCCCGCGCGGCACGGCAGGGCTTCTTCCAGATCGAGGCCTGGAAGCCCGGCGAGCCCGCCGATGCGAGCGGGCGCCGTGCCTACGTCTCCATCGACGTGGCCGAGTGGAGCTTGGCCTCCCCGGGGACCGACGGGGGCGGCACCGAGCCCCAGGCCCGCGTCCGGCTGCTCACCCGGGTGTCCCGCGCGCCCGAAGGCCCCTGGAGCGAGCCGTACGAGACCGGCGGTCTGGTCGAGGGCGGCGAGAGCGCGACCGACGTCTCGCGCGCCGCGCAGGAGCAGCTGCTGGTCGAGTCGAGCCTCCGGGCCGTGGACGACCTCCTGCGCGCGCTCGCCCCTCGCCCCCGGGTCGAGGAGGTGGAGCTCGATGTCGACAGCCCCTTGCTCCAGCCCGGGGCGACCGCCGCCGCGCGCGGAGAGCTGGAGGAGGCGCGGGCGTCGTTCGAGTCGGTGCACGCGCGACATCCGGAGCTGGCCGCCGCGGCGTACGACCTCGGCCTGGTGCTCGAGGCACTCGGGCACTGGGACGCGGCGGAGGCGCTGTACGCCGAGGCGGTGGCGAAGAAGGACGACCGGCTGTACCGGGATGCGCTGGAGAGCGTGCGGGCGCGACTGAGCAGCGCGGCCAGCGGCTTCGCGCCCTGAGCGAAGCGGGCCAAAGAGCTTCCGCAGCCTCCCGATGGCAGGTCGGGCGAGACCCGGACCCGCTGCGCAAGCACCCCCCCCATTCGGGCGTAACCGTCGACGTCGCCCGTCGTTCTCCAGGTCGTGGATGGCTACCTCCTGCCCAGCGGTTCCGGACGTGCCTCTCCAGCTCGCCTCGTGCCTCGACGGCGTGCGGCGGGGCGAGCGGCGCGCGTCGGAACGGCTCGTCCGTCTTTGCGAGCCGCTGGTGCGGAGGCTGGTCCGGGCGCACCGGCCACGGGCGGTAGCGGAGGACGACCTGGTTCAGGACGTCTTCGTCGCCGTCCTCACCCGGCTCGACCGGTACCAGCAGCGCGACGGGATTCCCTTCGACCACTGGCTCTCGCGGTTGACCATCAACCTCTGCCGGGATGCGCTCCGGGCCGAGCGCCGCCGGGCGGTGGGGCCGGCACTCTCGACCGAGGCGGTGCGATGGGTTGCTTCCCTCATCACGGATCCAGCGCCGCGCATGGACGAGGTGCTCGGGGCCCGGGCCGCGGTGGAGGCGCTCCTGTCGGAGCTGCCGGCCGAGGATCGCCTCCTGCTTACCCTGCTCTCGCTCGAGGAACGTTCGCTCGAGGAGGTCTCGGCGCTCACCGGGCGCAGCCGCACCTCGCTCAAGGTGCGCGCGTTCCGGGCGCGGCGGAGACTGCAGCAGGCGGCGCGCCGGCTTCACTCGATGCCGGGGGAGCGACTCGATGAGTGACCTCGACCAGCGGTGGAACCGGCTGGTGGATGCGGCCCGGCATGCACCGGCCCCTGCGAGCGCACCGGTGAGCGCGGGCTGGGTCGAGCGGGTGGCCCGCCGGGGGATCGCCGCACGGTCCGCGGACCATCCACGGGCGCCGGAGACGCTCGCCTGGGGGGGGCTCACGGTGTTCGCCGCGGCCGCCCTCGCCGGCGTCCTCTTCTGGCCCGGGCCGATCGCCACTGCCACGGACGCGCTCGGGGCCCGCATCGCCTCGCTTCCGCGCGAGGTCCCCCATGCGCCGCGCCTCCTGCCCGCCCCCCTGCCCCCGCGCCCTGCCCTCCCTCCGGCCCGGTCCGCGCTCGCCGCGGTCACCCGCTGGCCGGAGCTGATGTCCGACTTCCCCTTCACCTCCCGCCGGACCGACACGCCATGATCTTCGCCGACATCCTCTTCTGGTTCCTGATGGTGGCCGGGGCCTACCTGGCCCTCAACGCGTACTGGCTCGCCGCGGTGGCGCTGTTCCGGCCCGCGGTCGAGCGCGCGCACGAGACCTACGCCACCCGGCCGGTGGCCGCGACGCTCGCCGGGCTCGGGGCGCTGGTCCCGACGGTCGGCGTCTTCGTGGTCTTCGCCCATGCGGCCCATCCGGGGGTGAAGCTCCTCACCGGGGCGATCCTCATGGTTCCGCTGCTCCTGGCCCTCGTTGGCTCCGCCGGCCTGGCGGACCGCATCGGCGCCGGTCTCCCCTCGCCCGGCGACCGCCAGCAGCCGTGGCGGCGCGTCTTCCGCGGCGGGGCGGTGCTCGCGCTCCTCTTCCTCGTCCCGCTGCTGGGGTGGTTCGCGGTCTTCCCGCTGACCCTCGCCAGCGGGCTCGGGGCGATGCTCTTGCCGCGGCGGCCGCTGGCCCTGCCGGAGCAGAGGCGCCCGCGGCTCAGCACCCCGCCGCTGCAGATCGAGAGCTGACCGGCAGCCGGGGAGCCGACCCGTGAGCCTGACGAGACGAGGCGTGCTGGCGGGGGGTGGCGCGACAGTCCTCTCGCTGGTGGTCCTCGGCCGGGCGCCGAGGGCCGCGGCGGTCGGGGAAGCCCCCTTCGCGGTCCCGGAGGCCCGGGAGGTGGACCTGGTAGAGCACGTGCTCGCCCGCTGCAGCTTCGGCGCGGCGCCGGGGGACCGCGAGCGGCTCCGGGCGCTCAGGCCACGCACCGAGGACGCGGTGGACACGTGGATCGACCGCCAGCTCGAGCCCTCCAACGAGGAGGACCCCGCGCTGCGATGCAGCCTCGGCCGCCTCGAGTCGCTCGCTCAGCCGCTGGGCGAGCTGTACGAGTGGAAGCCCGAGGTGCTGCTCCGCGAGCTGTCGTCGGCGGCGCTGCTGCGGGCAGTGGGCTCGCGCTGGCAGCTGAGGGAGGTGATGGTCGACTTCTGGAGCGACCACCTCAACATCGACGCGAGCAAGGGCGAGTGCGCCTGGCTCAAGGCCGCGGACGACCGCGAGGTGATCCGCCGCCACGCCCTCGGCCGGTTCCGGGAGCTGATCGGCGCCTCGGCGCTGAGCCCGGCGATGCTCTGGTACCTGGATGGGCGGACCAACCGCCGCGCGACCGCGAGCGAGCGCCCCAACGAGAACTACGCCCGCGAGCTGCTCGAGCTGCACACGCTGGGGGTGGAGGGCGGGTACACGCAGGCCGACGTGATGGAGGCGGCCCGGTGCCTGACCGGGTGGACGGTGCGGGACCGGCATCGATTCCGGAAGGGGCGGGTGGAGCTGGATCCATCGCTGCACGACGACGGCGAGAAGCGCGTGCTCGGCCATCGCATCGCCGCGGGTGGCCTGGCACGAGATCTGGAAGTGCTGCTCGACATCGTCGCGAGGCACCCGGCGACCGCCCGCCATGTGGCGGTCAAGCTCTGCCGCCGTTTCATCGCCGACACCCCGCCTCCGGACGCGGTGCGCAGCGTCGCGGCAGCGTTTCGCAGGAGCGACGGTGACCTCCGCGTCACGCTTCGGTCGCTCTTCCGGACCGAGGCCTTTCGGTCGCCCGCGGACCGGAGGACGAAGCTGAAGCGGCCGTTCCAGGCGATGGCCTCGGCGCTGCGTGCCACCGGCGCCCGGACCGACTGCGGCCCGCCGCTGCTCGAGCTCCTCAGGCGCATGGGGCAGGCGCCATTCCAGTACCCGACGCCCGAGGGCGCCCCGGACGTGGCCCCGGCCTGGACCGGGACCCTGCTCTGGCGCTGGCGGCTGGCGATGGCGCTCGCCGGGGGAGAGCTCGCCGGGACCTCGCTCGACGCCGAGCGGCTCATCGCACGGGCTGGAGGCGTGGACCGTCTCGCCGCCCATCTGCTCGGGCGGGCACCGGACCCGGCCGAGCAGGCTGCGCTTGCCGGGAGCCCACGCCCGCTGGCGCTCCTCCTCGCCTCTCCCGGCTTCCAGGTGTGCTGACCTCGATGAGCTCGATCTCCCTTGGCACTCCTCCCGGCGAGGACCGGGTGCTGGTCACGGTGTTCCTCCGCGGGGGCGCGGACGGGCTCGCGCTTGTCCCGCCGGTGGGCGACGACGCTTACCGCCGCGTTCGACCGCGTCTCGGCGTTCCCCCGGCGCGGGCGCTCCCGCTGGACGGTCCGTTCGGACTCGCGCCGGAGCTGGCCGAGCTCCACCCGTTCTTCCTCTCGGGGCAGCTGGCCGTGGTGCACGCGGTCGGGTCAGACGACGACAGCCGATCGCACTTCGTCGCGCAGGAGCTGATGGAGCGCGGCGGGGTGGCCGCGTCCGGAGGATGGCTCGGGCGGTGGCTGCGAGCGCGCGCGGTGAGCGGCGCGCTCACCGCGGTCACCACCGGTCGGGAGGTCCCGGACAGCCTCCGCGGCGCACCATCGGCCACCGCCCTGGCGGGCCTGATGGAGCTCGCGCCGGGTCCGGAGTGGAGCTCCCTGTGCGAGTCGCTGGGCGGACTCTACGCGCGGGATGCACGACTGGGTGGCCCGGCGCGCGATGCGCTCGCTGCAGCGGCGCGGGTCTCGAAGCTCCGGACGGAGGGTGTCCGACCCGAGCACGGGGCCCAGTACGCGGAGCGCCGCGAGGGCGAGGTGGCGCACGCCTTCGGCCAGCAGCTGGCCCAGGTGGCCGCGCTGATCCGCGCGCGCATCGGGCTGGTCGTCGCCTGTGTCGACCTCGCGGGCTGGGACAGTCACTTCGCCCAGGAGACGATCGTCGCGCCGAGGCTGCGTGCGCTGGCGCTCGGGCTCTCCGCCTTCGCCACCGACCTCGGAACGGCGCTCTCCCGGGTCACGGTGGTGGTCATGTCCGAGTTCGGGCGGCGGGTGGCGGAGAACGCGAGCCTCGGGACGGATCACGGCCGGGGCGGGGTGATGCTCGTCCTCGGCGGCGGGACGCCGGGCGGGATGCACTGCCGCTGGCCCGGGCTGGACACGGACAGGCTCGAGGGACCGGGCGACCTGCCGGTGGTGCACGACTACCGGGACGTGCTCGCCGCGGTCCTCGCCCGCCATGGGGAGGTACCGATGTCCGCCGTCTTCCCGGGGCACGCGCCACGGCCCCTCGCCGTGTGAGGCACGCCCGGCCAGCGTCGGGCGGCACGGGGCCTCTCCCCAAGAAAGAATGCGCGCGTGCACGACGCACACAATTTCGAAAAATGGTTGTGTGCAGGACTGTGCAGGACGCACATATTTGGTTTTCGAGGGACCCCGGGCGGCAGCTCTCGTCCACGCTGGCGGCACGGTGCACGACGCGCTCCAGCGTCCATGCGCATGGACGCTCGTCTCGCCCTCCCACGGTACGACGCGCACACTCCGAACGTCGTGCCCTGACGGCTCAGCCGATCGCCAGCGGGTAGCCGCCGGCCTCTTCCGCGGCGCGGACCACCGTCTCCCGCAGCGCCGCCGGGTCGAACGGCCGGAACGCAAACAGCGGCGCGATGGCTGCCAGGTGGCTCTCCAGCACGCTCCCCTCGCTCGAGGCGCAGAGCGCGCGGCGAGCCCGCTCCCCGCTCCGGGCGATCGCGTCCGCGGCGTAGGCCTGCGTCATCGCCACCTTCACCGGGTCCAGGCCGGACGCCGACTGCCGAGTCCGCGCGACCATCGAGTCCACCGCGTAGGCGTCCATCACCACGTCGGCCACCGCCGCCATGACCTCCTGGTGCTTCTCGATCTCGTTCCCGAACCGCTCGGCGGCCACTTTCGTCGCGTAGAGGCCCGCCATCTTCAGCGCCTCGGCGTCGCGCGCCGCGCCCGCCACCGCGTCACTGCCCGAGAGCGCGGGCAGCTGCTTCTCGGCCAGGGCCCGCGCCACCGCTTCGGCCTGGGCAAACAGCGGCAGCGTTCCCTTCACCGCCCGCTTGAGCAGCATTCCGGTGACCAGCATCCGGTTGATTTCGTTGGTCCCCTCGAAGATGCGGTTGATGCGCGCGTCGCGATACGCCCGCTCCACCGGATACTCCTGGATGAAGCCCGCTCCGCCGTGGATCTGCACCGCGTCGTCCACCAGCTGCCCCAGCGCCTCGCTCCCCATCACCTTCATGATCGAGGCCTCGATGGCGAACTCCTCGAACGCGGCGATGGTTCTCGCCTCGTCGTCGGCCCCCGCCTTCTGGCTGGCCAGGAGCGCGTCGAGCAACCCGGTGGTCCGGTAGGTCATCGTCTCGATGGCATAGATGGCGCCCGCCATCCGGGCGAGCTTCTCGCGGGTGAGCGGGAACTTCGCCACCGGCGTCTTGAACTGCTTCCGCTCCTCGGCAAACTTCAGCGCGTTGCCGAACTGGAGCTTCATCCCCCCGAGCACGCCGGCCCCGAGCTTCAGCCGCCCCAGGTTCAGGATGTTGAAGGCGATCTTGTGGCCCTTGCCGATCTCCCCGAGCAGGTTCTCCACCGGGATCCGCACGTCCTCGAGGTACAGCGGGCAGGTGGACGAGCCACGGATGCCCATCTTGTGCTCCTCGGGCCCCACCGTGAACCCAGGGGCTCCCTTCTCCACCACGAAGCCGGTGAAGTGCTCGCCGTCCACCTTGGCGAAGACCACGAAGACGTCGGCGAAGGCGGCGTTGGTGATGTAGAGCTTGCTCCCGTTCAGGATCCACGACTTGCCATCGGGGCTCTTCACCGCCCGGGTCTTGGCCCCCAGCGCGTCGCTCCCGCTGGACTGCTCGGTCAGGGCGTAGGCCGCGACCAGCTCCCCGGTCGCCAGCTTCGGCAGCCACTTCGCCTTCTGGGCCTCGGTGCCGAACCAGGCGATCGGCAGCGTTCCGATGCCGACGTGGGCGGCGAAGGTCACGCTCCAGCTGCCCATCAGCGAGTTCGCCTCGGCGAGCAACAGCGACGTCGTCTTGTCGCCACCGAGCCCGCCGAACCGCTCGGGCACGTCCACCATCAGGAGCCCCAGCTCGCCCGCCTTCTGGAGCAGCGAGCGGAGCAGGCCGGGCGTCTTGGCCTCGATCGCGTCGGCCTGCGGGAGCACCTGCTCGCGGCAGAACTGGAGCCCGGTCCGGAACAGCATCCGCTGCTCCTCGGTGAACGTCTCCGGGGTGGTGATGCGCGCCCTCCCGGCCTCCTGGAAGAGGAAACCCCCTCCCTGGGGAACGGTGGCGGAGTCGGTGGGCTCGAGCACAGCGGCCATGGAAAGCACCTTAGCCCGGGCGCGGGTAGACCAGGCACACCCGTTCGAACAGCGGCTCCCTCGGTCCGGACCAGAACGCCGAGAGCACGGTCCCCACCGCACGGAGCTCGGTCCCGAACGAGGGCACCAGGCAGGCGTCGGGCGCGTGGAACCTGAGCTGCAGCCGCTGCAGCCCCTCGCGGGTGGTCGCCACGTCCAGCCGGCCTCCGCGCACCGGCACCGTGGGCCCGTTCGGGTCCGGGCCCGGGAGCTTCCCGATGCCGCTGACCAGCTCCAGCCCGTCCTGCCGCTGGATGATGCGGATCTTCCCGGGCTTCGGCTCGTCTAGCCAGGCGTCGAACGCGCGCTCGTCGCGGAGCTCGACCGGGAAGGCGACTGCGCCGCCCGGGTGGAGGATCCACGTCGGCACCTTCCCGTCGTCGAGCGCGGCGAACAGCGGCGCCAGCTCGGCCATGTAGACCTCGCCGTCCGGGACCAGCAACGCCGGGCCCTTCCCGATCGCCCCGAGCAGCGGCGAGACGCCGGCGTCCGCGCCGAGCGACACCGTGGTCGCGCCCACCTGAACCAGTCCCTTGTGGAACGTCACCCGCACCGCGCCCGCGGGGAGGGGAGCACCCCACACCGGGGCGGAGACCAGACGGTGTGGATCCGTCCCCGCATCCGCTCCCGCTGCACCGAGCGGTTGCAGCGGCGCGGGCGCCAGCGAGGACAGCGGCGGCGCACTCCGCTCCTCGCACCCGGAGGCCACGACGCACACCCATGAAATGACGAGAGAGATCGCGCAACGCACGGACGGCCGCACAGCATGCACCATCGGCAGGGTTTGCTCACGCTCCTGGGCCGGCACGCCGGTGCTAGCCTTCCGGTCCAGGCGTGCCCTCTCCGGTCCCGGTCGAGTTCGGCAAGTACCAGCTGCTGGAGCGACTCGCCGTCGGCGGGATGGCCGAGCTCTACCGTGCGCGGTTCGACGCGATGGCGGGGGTGAGCAAGCCGGTGGTGATCAAGAAGATCCTCCCGGCGTTCGCCGGCAGCGAGGCCTTCGTCCAGATGTTCGTGAACGAGGCGCGGATCGCCGTGTCGCTCAGCCACGGGAACATCGCTCAGGTCTTCGACTTCGGGGAGATCGACGGCGACTACTTCCTGGCGATGGAGTACGTGCACGGCCAGCCGCTGAGCCGCGTGCTCCGGCGGGCACACGCGCTCCAGTTCCCGTTCCTTCCCGAGGCCATCGGCCTGCAGATCGGCATCGGGATGTGCCGCGGGCTGTACTACGCGCACTCCCGCGTCGACGAGCGCGGCCGGTCGCTGCAGATCGTCCACCGGGACGTCTCGCCGCAGAACGTGCTGCTCGGCTACGGCGGCGAGGTGAAGATCGTCGACTTCGGGATTGCCCGGGCGCGCAACGCGACCGACGCGGCGATGCAGGCCACCGGGGTGAAAGGGAAGTTCCCCTACTTCTCGCCGGAGCAGGCCCGCGGCGAGCCGGTGGACTTCCGCACCGACCTCTACGCCACCGGCGTGGTCCTCTACCAGATGCTCTGCGGCCGGCTGCCCCACGTCGGCAAGATGGTGCAGGCCACCCAGAGCATCATCCGCGGCGAGTTCCCCGCTCCGAGGACGCTCAACCCCCGGCTGTCGCCCGAGCTCCAGGCCACGCTCCTCCGGGCGATGGCCTACGCGCCCGGGAACCGCTTCGCCTCCGCCCAGGAGATGGAGCACGCGCTGTCGGACGCGCTGCACGCGCTCGGTCCACGGCCTCCGCCGTTGAGCGACTTCATGTCCTTCCTCTTCGAACCCGAGCTGCTCGCCGAGGGACAGGAGGTGAAGCTTCCCCGTGCGCTCCTGGAACAGGTCCCGGAGTGGCGGAAGGGAACGCGGACCGACGAGCCGCCCGAGGCGGTGCCCTCGGTGACCACCGCGGCGGTCCGGCCGCCGGCCAGCGCCCGCACCCGGCCCTGGAAGCTCGTGGCCCTGCTCGGGGTGGCGCTCCTGATCGGGACCGTGCTGGCGTCGGTGCTGGGCCGAGTACCGACCTTCGAGGTCGAGCTGCTCTCCGAACCCAGCGGCGCGAGCATCGAGGTGGACGGCACGCCGGTGCCGGGGACCGCGCCGCTGCGCATCACCCACCTGCGGGCCGATCAGCCGCACCAGCTCCGGGTGACGCTGCCCGGGCGGTCAGACTGGACAGGGCAGATCACCGGCCGCTCGGGCACCACCGTGCACCTGCGCGCCGAGCTTCCGCCCCCGGCTCAGGTCGGCGGGGACTCACCCGCCCCGCGCTGACCGGGCCGCCGCGCCCGGAACCCCCCGTTCCAGGTGGCGCACAATGGTCCCGCGGCGCTGGCGATGCTCGATGCCGGGCAGTTCGACGCGGCCCGAGGTCGCCGCCCGGATGGTCTTCCTGACCGGCGGCGTGTTCGAGGCTCACGCCGAACAATTTCTCCGCGAGCACGCCCGCTGGTGCATGGGCAAGCGCTTCGAGCCGGGAGCCTTGCTGGCCCTCGTGGCCGAGCGCATCGCCAGCGCCGATGCACTCGCGCCCTGCCACCGGATGGTGTAGGCCCTCGCCCTCACATGGCCGAGACACCTCCGCCCCTGACGCTCGCCGTCGGGGACCGCGTCGTCTATCCGAACCAGGGCGTGTGCCGGGTGACCAGCGTGGAGTCGAAGGAGGTCGCCGGGCAGACCCTGACCTTCGTCACCATGAAGCGCGAGGAGGACGGCGCGGTGGTGATGGTGCCGGAGGCGAAGGTCCGCTCCATCGGGCTCCGCAAGGTCGCCACCCGCCCCGAGGTGGACAGGGTCTTCTCCTTCCTCCGCTCGGACAGCGACAAGGCGAACCTCGACTGGAAGCAGCGCGCCCGCACCAACGTGGAGCGCATGAGCCAGGGCGGTCTGATGGGCCTGGCCGAGGTGGTGAAGGGACTGCAAGTGCTCTCCGAGCTGCGTCCCCTGCCGACGAAGGAGCGCGAGCTCTACGACAACGCCCGCCACCTCCTGGTGGCCGAGCTGGCGGCGAGCCTCGACCTCGCCGAGGTGGACGCCGAGGACGCAGTGGACGTGGTGCTCTTCCCGCCAGGCCGCGAGCGGCCGAAGCGGACCGCCGAGGAGTTCCGCACCGCCAGCGGCGAGGAGGACGGGATGGAGCTCGGGGACGACCTCCTCGAGCTCGGCGGCGAGATCGACCTCGTCACCGAGCCGGAGGCCGAGGAGGCAGAGCCCGAGGCGGCCGAGGAGCTGGTCGAACCCGCGCCAAAGGCCAAGGCCGGCGGAAAGCCGAAGAAGCCGGCGGCGGAGAAGAAGGCGCCCGTCAAGAAGCCGACCAAGGCGGAGAAGAGGCCTGCCCCGAAGCCCGAGAAGAGGCCTGCCCCGAAGCCCGAGAAGAGGCCTGCCCCGAAGCCCGAGAAGAGGCCTGCCGCGAAGCCCGAGAAGAGGCCGGCGCCGAAGGCGGAGAAGAAGCCTGCGGCGAGGCTGGCCGGCAAGGCGAAGCACGCCACGAAGTCGGCGAAGAAGAAGTAGCCCCAGGAGAGACCACCCCCGTGATCCGACTGGTGACCCTCGACGCATACGACCCGAAGGTGGTCGACCGGCTGTGCAAGGTGCTCTACACCGCGTTCGGCGTGGGCTGCGAGCATGCCGGCGACGCGCCGCTGCCCCCGGGCCAGAGCGAGCCATTCGACGCCCAGGAGTTGCTGATGGCGCTGCCGGCGCCGCGGGCATACGCCGACGACAAGATCCTCTACCTGACGTCGCGCAAGCTGAAGCCGCGCTCGCTGCTGTCGGGCGACGTGCCCTGCTCGGGCTTCGCGATCCAGAACGGCCCGCGCGCGCTGGTTTCCAGCGCCGGGGTGAAGGACCCCGAGGCGGGACTCAAGCTCATCGCGCGGCACGCGATGCACCAGCTCGGGCACACCTGGGAGCTGCACCACTGCCTCGACCCTCGGTGCGCGATGTACCCACCGTGGACGCTCAACTACGAGGCGGGCGACACGTTCTTCGACACCTTCTGTCGCGACAAGAGCGAGCAGAAGATCCGGCTCGCGAAATCCTGAGCGTCGGTCGGGCGATCCCCCTCCGGGTTCCGCGAGGCAACGTGGGGAACCGCGCCCGCGCGGCGTCTCAGGCGGCGGAGGTCATGCGCGCCGCGGGCTCGGCCGCGAGCCGCTCGGGGATCCGCTCCGCGACGTGGCGCGCATCCCGGCCCACGCCGTGGATCATCGACGACGACATCGCGTACAGGAAGTGCAGGGCTCGCGCCGAGCGCTCGGGATGGTAAAGCGTCAGGTGCCGCGCGTGAACCACACGGCCCACAGATTGCGCACCGCCGCGCCCGCGCTGGCCCTGGTCCTGGTTGCGGTGCTCGGCCTCGGGTTCCAGCTGCAATTGCCGCGCGCGTTCCCTTCGGAAACCGACTACCTGGGCGTGGCCGAGGTGCTGGCCCGATCGCGCGCGCCGGGCGACGTGGTGCTGCTGCACCCGTGGTGGACCGAGCGGGCCCGGCTCTTCCTTCCGGCCGAGACCCCGGTCGTCGGGTACCTCGGCGACACAGCCGACGACCTGGTCGCCCACCCGCGCATCTGGGTGCTGGCGAACGAGCGGCTCCCCCGCACGCCCGACGCCGACTTCCGCCGGCACTTCCTGCCCGATCGCACCGCGCTCGGCGAGCCGCGCCACTTCGGACCGCTCACCCTCACCGCGTACCGCAACGGGCGAGCACGCACCGTGGTCCTCTCGGCCGTGGACGCCTTCGACCGGCTCGAGGTCTCGGTGGAAGGGAGCGGCCCGTCCCCGCTGCCGTGCCGGCGCGCCGGTGAGCGGGTGCTCTGTCCCTTCGACGCCTCGGTGGAGGTGGCCTGGCACGAGGTCCTCTACCAGCCCGTGCGCTGCCTCTTCCTCATCCCCCCGAGCGGAGGACGCACGCTCTCCATCCGGCTGCAGGACGCGCCGGCGGCCGACGCGCTCCTCCTCGAGGCCGGCGTCACCTGGGAGCACGCCTGGCTCGCCGGACGCGCCGACGTGCAGCTCCGGCTCGACAGCCCGGCGGGCGCGCTCCACCTCCGGATTCCGGGCGCCCACGAGGGGTTCGCCCGGGGCGAGTCTCCCCCGTCACCGCCGGGGCCCTGGACCCTTCGGGTGCAGACCTCCAATCCGCAGGATCGACAGATCTGCGTTCGACTGCGGGGACTGGGGACGCCGCCGTGAGCCGCGCGCCCACGCCGACGGACCGGCGCATCGCGCTCGGGATCGGCCTTCTGACCTTCGGGGTGCTCTGGGCCACCGAGCGCCCGGTGGGCTTCGTCCGCGACGAGAGTGTCTACTTCGCGGCGGCCGAGCAGTTCTCGCGCTGGTGGGCGCTCCTCCTTCATCGCCCGGCGATGGCGCTGAGCGATGCCGTCATCACCCAGGCGTTCGACTTCAACCACGAGCACCCGATGCTGATGAAGTCGCTCTTCGGGTGGTCGTACGCGCTCTTCCACGAGATGCTCGGATGGGTCCGGCCCGCCGCCGGCTTTCGCCTCCCCGCGTTCGCCGTGGCCGCGCTCATCCCCGCGCTGCTCCACGCCTGGGGCTCGGTGCTCTGGGGGCGCCGGGCCGGACTGTTCGCCGCGCTGTGCTTCTTCGTGGTCCCTCGCCACTTCTTCCACGCCCACCTGGCCTGCTTCGACATGCCGGTGGCCTCGATGTGGCTCCTTGTCGTCTACCTCTTCTGGCGCGCGCAGCAGGACCTGCGGATCGCGCCGTGGACCGGCCTGGCCTTCGGTCTCGCCCTGGCCACCAAGCACAACGCCTTCTTCCTGCCGCTGGTGCTGACGCCGTTCGGCGTCCTCGCCGCGTGGCGCGTCGCGAGCGAGGAGGGCCGCCGGGTGATGGCGCGCATGGGCCAGGCTGCGGGGGCCTTCGTCGCCTACGTCGCGCTGCTCCTCGCGGTGAAGGGCCGGGTCGGGCTCGTGCAGTCGTGGCAGCTGCTCTCACCACAGACCTTCGGGGTGGTGGCGCTGGTGGTCGCGCTGGCGGCACAGGCGGTGCGACTCCGGCGGCGAGATCCGGCCGCGTTCGTCCAGCTCGCGCCACTGGTGGCGATGGGGCTCATCGGCCCGCTCGTGTTCTACGCGCACTGGCCGTACCTCTGGTACCACCCGGTGGACCGGCTGGCCTGGTACTTCGACTTCCACGCCACGCACGTGCACTACGCCTGGACGTACTTCGGTGAGGTACTGCGCGCTCCGCCGTTCCCGCTGGCCTACGTCTTCGTCGTCACCGCGCTCACCCTGCCGGTCTCGCTCCTGCTGCCGATGGGGGTGGGGCTGCTCCGCACCGGCGCGCGGAACCTCGGCGACATGGTCCCGGCGCTCGGGCGACGCTTCGGCCGCAGCGGCGAGACGGAGTGGCTGCTCGGGGTGAACGCGCTCTTCTCCATGCTCCTCATCAGCCACCCCGACGTGCCGCACTTCGGCGGGGTGAAGCACTGGCTGCCGTCGATGCCGTTCCTCGCGCTGCTCGCAGGGCGCGAGTTCGACCGCGCGGCGGCTGGGCTCAGCTCGGCACTCGCGCTCTCGCCGCGCCGCGCAATCGGCGCGAGCCTCGCGCTCGGTGCCGTGGCGCTCCTCCCCGCCCTCACGCTCACCGTGCACGTCCACCCGTACGGCACGTCCGCATACGGTGAGCTGGCAGGCGGCATCCCGGGCGCCGCGAGTCTCGGGCTCCAGCGTCAGTACTGGAGCAACAATGTCACCGGCGTCCTTCCGTGGATCGACGCCAACGCCCAGCAGGGGGCGCGCCTGTGGCTGCACGAGGTGAATGGACTTTCCTTCCGCGACTATCAGCGCAATGACATGCTGAGAAGAGACGTCACACCCGCGGGCGGACCCGAGGACGCGGACCTCGCCGCCGTCCAGTACCATCAGGAGTTCCGCGAGCAGGAGGTCTTGGTCTGGCAGGCCTTCGGGACATGGGTTCCCGCCACTGGCCTGTACCTCGACGAGACGCCGCAGGTGGTCCTCTACCGACGCTCGACGCGCTAGGGGCGGCCGCTCGCGGGAAAGGGGAGAGCCGTGAACAGTCGTCAGGTCGTGGCCGGGGCGGTGCTGGCGCTGCTCGCCGGCTGCACCCGCTCGGGTTCGCCGACACACCGCGTGGAGCTCCGGCGGATCTCCGGGGACACGGTGCAGATCGTCCCCAGCGAAGGGCAGATGCCGTACTGCCTGGTGTTCACCCACTCGGGGAAGGGCGTCGTCCGGCAGCTCACGATGAGCAAGAACAACGTCTCGGTGAAATGCGGGCCCGGCGAGCCGGTGCTGGGGCAGGCGTACCGAATCCCCGCCGAGGAAGGTCCGGTGAAGATCCACATCTTCTTCTCCGACCAGAGGCTCGAGGCGGCCAGCGTGGCCAACCAGCTCGGCGACATGGCGAGCCCAAGCTTCAACCCGATCGACTTCCGGATGCCGGGCAACGTGGTCGTCGAGACGATCGACTTCATCCCCAGCGAGACCAACGAGCCCATCCCGGGGGCGCTGGTTCCGCGCCCATCCCCGCCCGCGGCGACGAACCGGCCCGGCGGCTGAGCATGGACGGGCGGCGCCCCCTGCGCCGCTCCACAGGCGTCCCCCTGGTGCGGGGGGCTGAGCATGGACGGGCGGCGCCCCCTGCACCGCTCTGCGGAAGGGCCGTCAGAACGCCGCGCGGGCGATGTCCAGCAGGTCGGCCTGGGTGGTCGGCCTGGGGTTCCCCTGGTGCGAGGCGTCTCGGAAGGCGAGCGCGGCGATGCGCTCGAGGTCCGCCTCCTTCACGCCCGCATCGGAGAGCCTCGTCGGCAGGCCCACCTCGGCCACCAGGGCACGCACCCGCTCGATGGCCAGCCCGGCGAGCACGTCCTCGGACGCGCCCGACGGCTCTCCCATCGCCACCGCCACCCGGGCGAGCCTGGCCCGCGCCGCGCCCCGGTTGAAGGCCATCACCGACGGCAGCACCACCGCGTTGGCCAGTCCGTGGTGCAGGCCGGCGACCGGAGTGAGCGCGTGGGCCAGCGCGTGCGCATTCCCCAGTCCTTTCTGGAACGCCATCGCGCCCTCCATCGCGGCGATCATCATGTCCGTCCGCGCCTGGAGGTGCGTGGGCTCCTCCATCACTACCGGGAGCGCGCGGGCCACCCGGCCGATGCCATCGATGGCCACCGCGTCGGCGAGCGGGTGGAAGCCGTTGCTGAGGTACGCCTCGAGGCAGTGGGTGAAGGCGTCGAGGCCCGTGGCGGCGGTGGCGCGCGGGGGCAGCCCGTAGGTCAGCTCGGGGTCGCAGATCGCGGCTCGCGGCAGGAGCGCAGGGGCGAAGATGACCGTCTTGCGCCCGGTGTCCTGGAGGAAGGCCACGCCGCTCCGGCTCACCTCGCTCCCGGTCCCCGCCGTGGTCGGAATCGCCACCAGCGGCGGGAGCGGATGGGTGACGAAGCGGTCTCCCCCGGTCGCGTCGTCGTACTGGCTGAGCGGCGGCGAGTGGCTGGTGAGGAGCTGCACCAGCTTCGCTGCGTCCAGCGGGCTCCCGCCCCCGAGGGCGATGATGCCGTCGCAGCCACCGGTCCGGTAGGCCTCGAGCCCGGCGAACACGTCGGGCTCCGTCGGGTCGGGGGTCACGCGGTCGAAGAGCACGTGCACGATGCCGGCCTCGCCGAGCACCGAGAGGACCCGGTCGGCCAGGCCAGCCTTCACCACCCCGGCGTCGGTGACCAGCAGCGGGCGGCGCAGCCCGAGCCGCCGCACCTCCTCGGGAAGCCGCTTCAGCGCGCCCGGCCCGAGCACGATGCGGGTTGGCCAGGAGAGCACTGTGACACGGGGCGTTGCGGGCAGGTCGAAGAAGGGGTTGTCCATGGGTCAGGCGAGCTCGAAGTAGCGCTCCAGCTCCCAGGTGGTGACGGCCCGCTCGTACTGCCGGACCTCCCAGGTGCGGGTGCGGAGGTAGTGGTCGACGAACTCCTCGCCGAGGAGCTCGCGGGCGACGGTGCTCCGGTCGAGCAGGGCGACGGCGTCGCGGAGGTTGCGGGGCAGCGGTGCGGCGTCGCTCCGGTAGGCGTTGCCCGTCACCGGCTCCCCGGGCTCGACCTGGTGCTCGATGCCCCACAGCCCGGCAGCGAGCGAGGCGGCCATGCCCAGGTAGGGGTTCATGTCGGCGCCCAGCAGCCGGAACTCGACCCGCATGCCCTTCGGGTCGGCGCCGATGACCCGGAGCGCGCAGGTGCGGTTCTCGCGGCCCCAGGTCGCGGACGTCGGCGCCCAGGTGTTCTCCACGCTGCGCTTGTAGCTGTTGATGGTGGGCCAGTAGAGCGCGGTCAGCTCGGGCATCAGCTTCAGCTGGCCACCGAGGTAGTGGCGCAAGGTCCGCGACATCCCGGCCTCGGCGCGCGGGTCGTGGAAGGTATTGCGCCCGCCATCCAGCGTCCAGAGCGACTGGTGCACGTGCCCCGAGCACCCCGGGAGGCGGGCGCTCGGCTTGGACATGAAGCAGGCGGTGAGCCCCTGCCGGGCGCAGATCTCCTTCACCGCCGACTTGAAGAGGACCGACCTGTCGGCCGCCGGCTCGAGCACGTCGTAGCGGATGGCAGTCTCGTACACCCCCGGCCCGGTCTCGGTGTGGAAGCCTTCCACCTCGAGCCCGAAGGCGTTGCAGCCGTCGAGCAGCGCGTGCACCAGGCCCGAGTTTTGCGAGGTACGCAGCCAGGAGTAGCCGAACATCCCCGGGGTGAGCGGCTCCAGGTGCTGGAAGCCCTTGGCCCGGAGCGAGGCGGGCGTCTCGCGGAAGATGAAGAACTCGTACTCGCTGCCGAACCTCGGGAGGAAGCCCAGCGCCCGGGCCCGCTGGCCGATGCGCCGGAGCAGCGCGCGGGGACTCGGCGGGTAGTCGGACCCGTCGGGCATCACGAAGTCGAGCAGGAAGGCGGCGGTCGCCGGCTCCCAGGGAATCATCCGCCCGGTGGACAGGTCGATGCGCGCCTGAAGATCCGGGTACCCGGTGTGCCATCCGGTGACCTGGGCGTTGTCGTACAGCTCGTCAGCGAGGTCCCAGCCGAACACCACGTCGCAGAACCCCAGCCCGGCGCGAGCGACCGAGGCGAACTTGTCGAGGCTGACGTACTTGCCGCGCAGCACTCCGTCCAGGTCGACGCCGGCGATCTTCACCTGTGCGGCGCCCTTTTCCTGGAGCCAGCGCAGCACCGGCTCCACCGGATCGGCCCTGCCCCTGGCCTGCTTCGGGGCTCGGGCGGCGGGTCGGGTGACACGGGCGCCGGCGCGGGGCATCGCTCAGACCTCCGGGAGGTGGGTCCAGACCGTCTTCAGCTGGGTGTAGTTCTCGAGCGCGTGCGCGGACAGGTCACGGCCCCAGCCGGACTCCTTGTAGCCCCCGAAGGGCGCCGCGTCGTCGAACTCGTTGAAGCAGTTGATCCACACCACGCCGGCCTGGACCTTCCTCGCCAGCGCGTGCGCCCGGGCGACGTCGCGGGTCCAGATGCTCGCTGCCAGCCCGTACGACGTCCCGTTGGCCATCCGCAGCGCCTGCGCCTCGTCCTCGAAGCGCATGACCGAGAGCACCGGGCCGAAGATCTCCTCCTGGGCGATGCGCATGTGCGGCTGCACGTCGGTGAAGACGGTGGGCCTGAGGAAGTTCCCCCTGGCCTTGACGCCGTCGCGGTCGCGCTCGCCCCCGCAGGCCAGAGTCGCGCCCTCGCTCTTTCCCGACTCGACGTAGCCGAGGATGGTCTCCAGCTGGTGGGCGCTCACCTGCGCGCCCATCTCGGTGCGGGGGTCGAGCGGGTCGCCGACCACCATCTGCCGCGCCCGGGCGACGAGCTTCTCCACGAATGCGTCGTGCGCCCGGGCGTGCACCAGGACCCGGCTGCCGGCGTTGCAGACCTCGCCCTTGTTCCCGAAGATGCCCCAGAAGCAGGCCTCGACCGCGCGGGCCATGTCGGCGTCGGCGAAGACCACCTGCGGGCTCTTCCCCCCCAGCTCGAGGGTGAGCTTCTTCAGATTGGTGTCCGCCGAGGCGTGCAGGAGGCGCCGCGCGGTTCGCAGCGAGCCGGTGAAGGCGATCTTGTCCACCCCGGGGTGCCGGGCCAGCGCCTCGCCGGTGGGGGCGCCGTACCCGGGGAGGACGTTGAGCACGCCCGGCGGGAAGCCCACCTCGCGCGCCAGCTCGCCGAGCTTCATCGCGGTGAGCGGCGTGAGCTCGCTCGGCTTGAGGATCACGGTGCAGCCGGTGGCCAGCGCCGGCCCGAGCTTCCAGCAAGCGAGGCACGTCGGGTAGTTCCAGGGGACGATCGCCGCGACGACGCCCACCGGTTCCCGGAGCACGTAGGTGAGGAAGTTCCCGTCGACCGGGAGCACCTCCCCCGAGATCTTGTTCGGCCACTCGGAGGCGTAGGCCAGCGTCGCGCTCCCCGGCGCGACGTCCCCGCGGATGGCCTCGCCGAAGGTCTTCCCGTTCTCCAGCGAGCCGACCAGGGCGAACTCCTCGCGTCGCTCCCAGAGCGCGTCGGCCAGCTTGCGCACCAGCTTGCCGCGCGCGCTCGGGTTCATCCGCGACCACGGCCCGGACTCGAAGGCCCGACGGGCGGCGTGGACCGCCTTGTCCACGTCGGACACGCCGGCCGCCGGCGCGTGGAAGAACGTCTCCCCGGTGGCCGGATTGGTGACGGGGATGGTGCCTCCCTCCGCCGGACCGACGGACTCGCCGTCGACGAGGAGCTTGGGCTCCGGGAGCCGGGGCGTCATGCTGCGTGCATCGGGCATGGGCCGAAAGGTCCCTCGCACGGGCGACCCAGCGCAAGCGCTCCTCGCGTGACGGGCAAGAAACAGGGCTCGTCGGGCTGGACGCCGACCGCGCCGGTGGTCACGCTCGGCCGCGGTGCGCCGTCCGTTCGAAGCGTGGGTGTCCCTTCCGCTGGCCGCGCTCGACGGCCGGGCGGCGCTGGGCGGACCGCTGCGGTCTCCTGGGGTCCCCGGAGATCGCGGCAGTTGGCGCTCGCGCGGGGCGCGTGGAACGGGATAGAGGAGAGCGCATGGGCGAGCGGGGATCCTCCCCCAGAAGCGGGCCACCGGACACGCCGTGAGCAATCGCTGGGAGCGCATCCTCGACCAGAAGCCCGTTCCGCTCCGGGAGCACTTGCTCGCCGAGGCCGCGCGCCTGCTCCTCGGCGAGCTCCGGCGATGGCCGCTCCCCGTCGAGGAGGTCGACGCCAGGACGGTCGGACAGATGGCCGATCTCCTGGCGCCGGGTGCGCCGCCCCCCTCGCCCTCGGTGTACCCTGCGGCGCTGCAGCTGGTCCGCTGGGAGCTCGGCCGCGAGCACGAGGCCTACGACGAGTACATGCGCAATCACCGCTACCAGGAGGCCGGCATCTCCGAGACCGAGCGGCAGGCGCTGCTCCTCCTGTCGCGGTGGCTGCTCGAGCAGCTGCTCTCGCTCTCCGATGCGACGGAAGGCCGGGTCGACCGTCGCGCGCTCCTCGGCGTCGTCGACGGCCTGGAGCGCGGCCTCCGGGCGGGCGGAGGCACGACCGCGGAATGAGCCACGCCGTCGTGACCGGGGGCGCCTCCGGCCTGGGCCGCGCGCTCGCCACGCGCCTCCACGACGAGGGCTGGTCGGTGGACCTGTGGGACCGGGACGCCGCCGCGCTCGAGTCGGCGCTCTACGGCCGGGAGCGCGTGGGCCGGCGGCTGGTGGACGTCCGCTCGGCCGAAGAGGTGCGGCGCGGGTTCGAGGAGCTCCGGGCCGAGCCGCAGCTCGTCTTCCACGCCGCCGGCGTCTGTCACGTCGGAGATCTCGAGTCGCTCCGGCTGGACGAGTGCCGGCTGGACATGGAGGTCAACTATCTCGGCACGCTGCACGTGCTGCACGCCGCCGCCGCGCGACTCCAGCCGGGGAGCCAGGTCATCTGCGTGGCCAGCGTCGCGGGCCTCAAGGGCCTCCCCGAGTTCGCCGGCTACGGCGCGACCAAGTTCGCAGTGCTCGGGTTCTGCGAGGCGGTGGAGGGAGAGCTGCGGCGGCGGGGAATCGCGCTGTCGGTGCTCTGTCCGCCTGCGGTCGCCACGCCGATGGTGCGCAACCTCTCCTACCACCCGGCGCTCTACTCGCTGTTCCCCTTCTCCGACGAGCGCGCGGTGGTGGAGACGGTGCTCCGCGGGATGCGCTCGCGCCGCTTCCTCTTGACGGTCGACCGGGGAACGCGGGCGCTCCGGCTCGTGGACCGCCTCGCGCCCCGGCTGCTCGCGCGGTACCTCGACTGGAGGGTGCAGCGGTACCGGCGCGCTCACCCTGAGTGGAGGACCGAGCGGCCGCCGCCGCTCCGGTAGATGGCCACGCTCGGACACGTGGCGGTGGGCGTGGTCGCCGCGCAGTGGCGCTCGTCACGGCCCGGCACGCTGCCGCTCCCGGTGGCGATGGTGGGGGCTCGCCCGGCTCTCGCTCCTGCCCGACGCGGACCTCATCGCCTTTCACCTCGACCGACGCGCTCTGGCCCGGGCGCCCGGGCACGTGGAGCGGCAGGAGCGAGGGAGTCACGGAACCCTGGAGAATCCCGCCCGGGCGGACGAGGCTCTCAGCCACGTCCATGACACCTCGTCCGAACCCCCCCGGGCTCTTCCTTGCCGCGCTGCTCCTCTCCGCGGCTGCCCGCGCCGAGCCCGAGCTGACCGTCGCCGATGCCATCCGCGCCGCCTGGGTCCATGACGCACGCCTCCAGGCCTCCTCGGCCCAGGCCACCTCCGCGGCGCGCGGGGCCGAGGCCGCGGACTGGGCGCTCGGCCCCACCGTCGTCCTCGGTGCCCAGGGGACGATCACCTCGCAGCCCTCGCGCCACTTCGCGCTGCTGCTCGACCAGGGCCAGCTGACCGCGGCCGACTTCGACCCGGCGCGGCTCAACACGCCCTCCGCGCGCGGCAGCCTCGGCCTCTCCGCGGTGGTGGAGCAGCCACTCATCGATCCTGCGCTCTGGGCCGCGTCTCGCCGGGCCCACGCCGGAGCCGAGGCGGAGGAGGCCAGCCGGGCGGTGATCCAGGCCCGGGTGGCAGTGGAGACCCTGCGCGCCTATTTCTCGGTCCGCGCCTCCGAGGAGGCTCTGGTCTTCGCCGAGGACGCACTCCGCGCGGCCCGCGACACCGAGCGCTTCGTCCAGGCCCGGGTGGAGCAGGACGTGCTTCTCGCCTCCGAGGGCTCGCGCAGCACCGCCTACCGCGCCCAGGCCGAGGCGGAGCGGGCAGCAGCGGTGCGGCAGCTCGCCCTGGCCAGGACCGGGTTCGTGATGCTCGTGGGTCAGGATCCGGCGCCGGGGATGCTCGTCACCCCGCTCGTGCCCCCGGAGACCGCGGTGAGCGCAGAGGTCCAGGAACGCCCTGAGGCACGCGCCGCGCGCGCCGCCGTGGACGCCCAGGCAGCCGCGGCGGACGAGGCGCACGGCCGACTCTGGCCCACCCTCTTCCTCCAGGGCGGGGTGGCCACCGAGCGCGCCGGTCTCTCGGAGGGGACCACCTGGGGGATGGGCTTTCTGATCTTCCGGTGGCGCGGCTCGGTCGCCGGCTTCAAGACCGCCGACGCCGCCGAGTCCACCCGGATGGCAGCCGAGGCCCGCCGCCTGGAGCAGGAGCGGATCCTCGCCGCCGAGCTGGAGCAGGCTCGAGCCTCGCTCGACGCGTCGGCCGCGGCCCTCCAGGCGGCGCGCACCGCGGTCGCAGCCTCGGAGCAGACCCGCACTCTCCGCCAGGCCCGCCACCGCCAGGGTCTCATCCCTCTCACCGAGCTGCTCGACGCCGAGACTGGCCTCACCTCGGCGCGGGCGCTCCTGCTCCGCAGCGCGCTGCAGGCTCGCCTCGCCCGGGCCGAGCTGGAGCACGCCTCGGGGCAGCCGGTGGAAGGAGTTCGCCCGTGAAGCGCACCGTCGCCGTCCTCCTCCTCGTCGCGGGCTGCAGCGGCAGTCCCCCGCCCGCCGCTCCCGAGCCACCACCCGCCCGGGTGCGACTGGTGCCCGTGGAGGAGCTGGGGGAGCGCGCCTGGGCGCCGGCCACGGTCAGCGCCGTGGATCACGCGGTGCTCGCCACCCGTGTCTCGGCGCGGGTCGCCGAGCTGTCGGTGGCCGAGGGTGCCCGGGTGAAGCGCGGCGACGTCATGGTCCGCCTCTCGGACGAGGACGTGCAGGCCACGCTCCGGGCGGCCGAGAGCCAGCGAGAGGTGGCCGAGTCCCAGGTGCGACGCATCCAGGCGCTCCGGGCGGCGAGCGCCGCCACCGCCACCGAGCTCGACGCGGCGATGACCGCCCGTGCCGAGGCGCTGGCCCGGGTGGAGGCCGCGCGCGCCACCCTGGCGGACACGGTCATCCGCGCGCCGTTCGAGGCGGTGGTCCAGCGCAAGTGGGTGAGCCGTGGCCAGCTGGTCGGCCCCGGCGCGCCGCTCCTCGAGCTGGACGGCACGGCGCTCGAGCTCACCGGAACCCTGTCCGAGAGCGAGGCAGCCGGGCTGGCGGTGGGGGCCGAGGTTCCGTTCCGGGTCGGCGCCGGCCAGGGCTCGGCGACGCTGGTGGCGCTCTCGTCGGGCGGGGATCCACTCTCCCAGAGGAGCGCCTTCCGGGCCCGTCCCACCAAGGATGCCCCCGCGCTCCGGAGCGGGGACTTCGCGCGCATCGGGGTGAAGGGGGCGGGCGGCCCGCGGCGGGCGGTGCCGCGCACCGCGGTGGTGGAGCGGGGAGACCTGAGTGGCGTCTTCGTTCTCGCCGACGGACGGGTGGTGCTGCGCTGGCTCCGGTTCGGGGAGCCCGAGGGTGACCAGCTGCCGGTGCTCGCCGGGCTCGGGCCAGGGGAACGGGTCATCGACGCTCCGGGGAGCCTGCGGGACGGGCAGCGGGTGGAGGTCGCCGGTGACTGAGCAGCGCCTGGGCCTCGCGGGCCGGATCGCGGCGAAGGCCCTGAACTCCAAGCTGACGCCGCTCGCCGTGCTGGCCGCGGTCGTGCTGGGCATGGTGTCGGTGCTCACCACGCCGCGCGAGGAGGAGCCGCAGATCATCGTTCCCATGGTCGACGTCTTCGTGCCACTCCCCGGGGCCACGCCGGCGGAGGTCGAGGCGGAGGTCACCACCGGGCTCGAGCACCGGCTGTGGGGCATCCCCGGCGTCGAGTACGTCTACTCCACCAGCGCTCGCGACGGGGCACTGCTCACCGCCCGCTTCCGGGTGAACGAGCCGCTCGAGCCGAGCCTGGTCAAGGTGCGCCAGGAGATCGAGGCCCACCCCGACCTCCTCCCGCCGCGTGCCGGCCGGCCGACGGTGACGCTGGTGACCATCGACGACGTCCCGGTGGTGACGGTCACCCTCCACGGCGGCGACCTGGCGCCCGGGGTGCTCCGGCAGCTCGGCCAGGAGGTCGCGCGCGAGCTGGCGACCATCCCCGAGGCGGCGCAGGTGCAGGTCCTCGGTGGAGCGCGGCGAGTCCTTCGGGTCGAGCCGGATCCGCGCCGGCTCCGGGAGCTGGATCTCTCGCTGGAAGAGATCCGCCGGGCGCTGCAGTCCACCGATGCCGAGGCCCCGGCCGGGAGCCTGGTGGACCTGAACCGGCGGGTGGAGATCTCGGCCAGCACCGCGGTCACCGGCCCGGAGGAGCTGCGACGGCTGATGGTCGCCACGCGCGGCGGACGCCCGATCCTCCTCGGCGACGTGGCGCAGGTGACGGACGGACCGGAGCGCGACCCGGCGGTGGTCCTGACCGCCAGCCGGGAGCATCCGGCCTTCGAGCAGGCGGTGTCGGTGGACGTTGCGAAGCGCCGCGGCGCCAACGCCACCGTGCTCGCGGACCAGGTGAAGGCCAGGGTCTCGGCGCTCCGCGGCGGGCTCCTCCCGGGGAGCGTCCAGGTCGAGCTGACCCGGAACTCGGGCGAGACCGCGCGCGAGCGCTCCGACGAGCTCATCCGGCATCTGCTCATCGCCACGCTCTCGGTGGTGACCCTGGTGGGTTTCGCGATGGGCTGGCGCTCGGCGCTGGTGGTCGCCATCGCCGTCCCGGTCACCCTGGCCTGCACCCTGGTGATCAACCAGCTGCTCGGGAACACGCTGAACCGCATCACCCTCTTCGCGCTCATCTTCTCCATCGGCATCCTGGTGGACGACGCGATCGTGGTGGTGGAGAACGTGCACCGGCACCTCGTGGAGCCCGGGCGCACGAAGGGGCTGACTGAAACGGTGGTGGAGGCGGTGGACGAGGTGGGCAACCCCACCATCCTCGCCACCTTCGCGGTCATCGCCGCCATCCTCCCCATGGCCTTCGTGCGCGGGCTGATGGGGCCCTACATGCGGCCCATCCCGGTGGGCGGCAGCCTGGCGATGCTGTTCTCGCTCGCCGTGGCCTTCGTGGTCGCGCCCTGGGCGGCGCTTCGCCTGCTCGGTCACGACCACGAGAGGGCCTCGGACGAGATCCGGGAGACCTGGTCCACCCGGACGTACCGGCGGATCATCCGCACCCTCCTGCACTCCGGCCGGGCGCGGCTCGGGTTCCTGGCGCTGATCCTGACGCTCTTCGCCGCGGCGGTGGCGCTGGTGGCCGTGGGGTTCGTCCGGGTGAAGATGCTCCCCTTCGACAACAAGTCCGAGTTCCAGGTGTTCGTGGACCTCCCGGCAGGGGCGACCCGCGAGCAGTCGCTGGCGGTGGGCCAGCACCTGGGGCACGTCCTCCTCCAGGACCCGGACGTGAAAGCGGTCCAGGTGCACTCGTTGACCCCGGCCCCCATGACTTTCGTCGGCATGGTGCGCCACACCTTCCTGCGGGGTGCTCCCGAGCAAGTGGACCTCGCGGTGCAGCTGGTGGGGAAGCACGCGCGGAGGCGGTCCAGCCACGAGATCGCCACCGCGCTCCGGCCGAAGCTGACGGGGGTCACCGCCCCGCTCGGCGCCCGGCTGCGGCTGGTGGAGATTCCCCCAGGACCGCCCGTGCTGGCCACGCTGGTGGCGGAGGTCTACGGGCCGAGCGCCGCTCTGCGCGACTCCTACGCGGGCGTGGTGCGCGACGCGTTTCGCACCACCGCGGGAGTGGTGGACATCGACTCCTCGCTGGAGGCGGTGACGCCCAGGACGATGCTCCGGGTGGACCGCGAGCGGGCGGCGCTGCAGGGGGTGAACCCGGCCGCGGCCGTGGAGGCGCTGGCGCTCACCGAGCCCGGGGCGGAGCTGGGCACCGTGCGAGTCGACCGGGGCACCACCCGGGTCCCCATCGTGCTCGGGTTCGCCCCGGCGCAGCGCGCCCGTCTCGCCGACCTGCTGCAGAGCCCGGTCCAGGGGGAGCGCGGCGCCGTGCCCTTGGAGACGCTGCTCCGCCCCGCGGACACCGGTGGGCCTCCACGCTTCCGCAAGAACCTGCTTCCGGTCAGCTACGTGTTCGGCGAGCTGGCCGGCAGGGAGGAGAGCCCCGTGTACGCGCTCCCGGCGCTGAACCGGAGGCTGGACTCGGTCCGTCCGCAGGGCCAGGAGGTCCCGCGGTACGGCCTGTCGATGCCAACCGACACCGAGCGACTCTCGATGAAGTGGGACGGCGAGTGGCACATCACCCTCGAGGTGTTCCGGGACCTCGGCCTCGCCTTCGCCGCGGTGCTGGTGCTCATCTACGTGCTGGTCGTCGGCTGGTTCGACAGCTTCGTCGTGCCGCTGGTGGTGCTGCTCCCCATTCCGCTCAGCCTCATCGGCATCCTCCCGGCCCACGGGCTCCTCGGCGCGTTCTTCACCGCCACCAGCATGATCGGCTTCATCGCCGGCGCGGGGATCATCGTGCGCAACAGCATCATCCTCGTCGACTTCATCCGGCTGAAAGTCGCCGAGGGCATGCCGCTGGAGGCGGCGGTGGAGGAGGCGGGGGTGGTGCGGTTCCGGCCGATGCTCCTCACCGCGGGAGCGGTGATGGTGGGCAGCGCGGTGATGCTGGCCGACCCCATCTTCCAGGGCCTGGCCATCAGCCTGATGGCGGGCGAGGTCGCGGCGACCTTGCTGTCACGCATCGCCGTTCCGGTCCTCTACACCCTGCTGGCGCGCCGCTTCACCCTCGGGCCCGCCCCACCGGTCGTGGCGGAGCCGCCGCCAGCGGCCACGGCCCCACCCGGGGCCTTGCGCCCCAAGCCCTCCTGATCGCGGAGGTCCAGTCCAGCGCGGGGGGCCCACCCCCGGTCGTGGGCGAGGCCTCCGGTGTGACGGCCCGCGGCAACGCGGTGGCGGGGGCGGTACGCTCCCGCCCGTGCGTCTGACGCCGGGCACCCGGGTGGGACCTTACGAGGTGGTGGTGCTCCTCGGCCGAGGCATGTCCGAGGTCTACCGGGCGACGGACACCCGACTCGGGCGGGACGTCGCCCTCAAGGTGGTGAGCGAGGCGCTCGGCACTCATGGGGCGGCGGTGGACCGCTTCGAGCGCGAGGCTCGGCTCGCCGCGTCGCTGAGCCACCCCAACGTGGTCGCGCTCTTCGACGTGGGGCTCCACGACGGGCAGCCCTACTTCGTGACCGAGCTGCTCCAGGGCCAGACGCTCCGCGAGCGGCTCGCCGAAGGTCCGGTACCCGTGGCAACCGCGGTGGACTGGACGGTCCAGGCCGGGCAGGGGCTCACGGCGGTGCACGAGCGCGGCATCGTGCACCGCGACCTCAAGCCCGAGAACCTGTTCATCACCCGCCTGGGTCAGGTGAAGCTGCTCGACTTCGGCATCGCGAAGATCGTCGAGGCCGCGCAGCAGGCGGTCACCCCTCGGGGGCTGAACGACGAGACGCGTTCCGGGTCGGGAGGAGCAACGACTACCGGAAGCGTCGTCGGGACGCCCGGGTACATGGCACCGGAGCAGGTCCGGGGAGAGCCCGTGGACGTCCGTGCGGACGTCTTCAGCCTCGGCGCCGTGCTCTACGAGATGCTCTCTGGACGGCGGGCATTCCAGGGGCACACCCTGGTGGAAGCCGGATACACCATCTTGCACGGCGAGCCCGAGCCGCTGCCCGCGAGCACTCCCATGCCGGTCGCGGCCGTCGTCCGCCGCTGTCTGGAGAAGGACCCCAGGCGGAGGTTCCAGACTGTTGCCGAGCTGATGGCCGCGCTTCGCGAGGCGGCGCCGGCCGTGTCGGGAGGAGGCCCGCCGCTGGTGGACGGCACGGCGGCGACCGCGCGCTCGCGGTCGATGGCGCCGGTGCACCGCCGGCTGCTTCCGGTCTGGGTGCTCGCCGGCCTCCTGCTGGTCGCGGGCGCGGTCGTGCTCTGGCGTGCGTGGAAGGCGGACGCGTTCTGGCGGAACCCGCTGGCGAACGCCCGCTTCCAGGCACTGACCGACTCGGAGGAGCCCGAGCACTCGGCGGCCATCTCCCGCGACGGGAACATCGTCGCCTTTCTGGCCGCCCGCGACGGCTCGACCGACCTGTGGCTCACCCGGATCGGCAGCGGAGATCTGGCCAACGCGACCCGCGGTCGGATCCCGGAGCTCTTCCTCAACCGCGGCGTGCGGATGATCAACTTCTCGCCGGAGGGCGCGTTCGTGGCTCTCTGGCTGGGCGCGTCCGAGCCGCTGCAGCGAAAGTCGATCGACACCTGGGCAATCCCCACCCTGGGCGGCGAGCCGAGACGGTTCAAAGCGGGACAGGTCGAGCCGGACTGGTCGCCGGACGGGCGGCGGCTCGTCTCTCACCAACCCGGGCCCAACGACCACACGTTCGTGGAGGACGAGAACGGACAGGTGAAGGAGATCTATGTCGCGCCGGGCGCGGACAAGGCGGCGAAGCACGCCCACTTCCAGACCTGGTCACCGGATGGCGAATTCATCTACTTCGTCCAGGGCGACATCCCGAGTGGCCGCGGCCCCCAGGACATCTTCCGGATGAGGCCGGACGGCAGCTCGGTCGAGCAGGTCACCTTTCACGGCACCCGGGTGACGCATCCCACGTTCCTGGACCGCTCGACGCTGGCGTACCTCGCCACTTCACCGGATGGCAGTGGACCGTGGATCTACGGGCTCGACGTGAACCGGCGCGTGCCCCACCGGCTGAGCAGCGGGCTGACCCGCTACACCTCCTTGTCCGCGAGCGCGGATGGCCGACGGTTGGTGGCCACGGCTGCGCAGCTGCGAACGTCGCTGTGGAGCGTGGCGATCGACGGGCGGCCAGCCATCGCCGCAGACGCGACTCAGCTCAAGCTGCCCACGCCGCAGGGCCGCTGGCCCCGTCTGGGTCCGGGCTTCCTGCTGTACGTCTCCTCGAGCGGGACGGTGGACCGCGTGTGGAGGGTCGCCGGTCAGAACCCGACCGAGCTGTGGACCTCGCCCGCGGCCCGGCTTCTCGGGGCACCAGCCATCTCTCGGGATGGTGAACGGATCGCCCTCGCTGTCCGGGACGGCAAGCGCCGGCAGCTGCTGGTGATGGCCGCGGACGGCACGGGCATCCGGACCGTCACCGAGGGACTGGCGCTGCGCGGCGGGCCGGAGTGGTCTCCGGACGGCCGGTCGATCGTCGTCGCTGCGGACGAGGCCGGTGTGCCCCGCCTGGTCCGAGTCGACGTCGAGACCGGAGCCCCGACCCGGCTCACCGCCGAGTTCGCCCTCGACCCGGCGTGGGCTCCGGGGGGCGAGCTCATCGCCTACTCGGGCCAGGACATCGGGACCGCGTTCCCGGTGAAGGCGGTGACGCCCGGGGGCGCTGCGCATCCCATTCCGGAGCTCGTGCTCTACCGTGGCTCTCGCCGGTTCCGGTTCCTGCCGGACCGGCCGGCGCTCGTCGTGGCCCGCGGCAACATGGAGCACAAGGACCTCTGGGCGAAGGACCTGACCACCGGGACCGAGCGCCAGCTCACCGCGTTCGGGCGTGAGTTGCTGATGGAGGATTTCGACGTGTCGCCCGACGGCACCACCCTGGTCTTCGAGCGGGTCCAGGAGAGCGCGGACGTGGTGCTGATTGAGCGGTCGGAGCGCTGACGCAATTCTGCTGCAATCGCCGCCAGCGGGCGAGCGTTTCTTGACCGTCTGAGACTCGAGACGCGAACCGCAGTTCGCCTGTGGGTAGATTCAGCGCCATGCGCCCACTCGCCTTCGGTCTCGTCCTCGGAGTGCTCGCCTTCTTCCCCACCGCTCGCGCCGACGAGAGCAGTCACGGCACGACCCTGGTCGTCCCCGGGGACCTCAAGTGGGTGGAGAACCCGAGCCGGCCCGGCGCCTGGCAGGCGGTGGTGGAGGGAGACCCGAAGACGGGACCCAGCCACTTCTTCCTCAAGTACGCAAAGAACTTCGACGGCAGCCCTCACCACCACACGTCGGACCACGGCGGCTACGTGCTCTCGGGCACCGTCTTGCTCACCGTGGACGGGAAGGAGACCCGGCTTCCCGCGGGCTCCTTCTTCTGGATCAAGGGCGGCAAGGTGCACGCCGTCCGTTGCGAGGCGGAGTGCGTCCAGGCCATCGACGTCCGCGGGAAATGGGACGCGATTCCGGACCCGACGAACAAGCCGGCCGCGGCGAAGTAGCTTCTCCCCGGACGGCACTACAGCTGGGCCACCGCGTCCTTGTAGAGCTCGTCGAGGAGGGCCTGGTACTTGCGCTCCACCATCTGGCGCTTGAGCTTCAGGCTCGGGGTCAGCTCGCCCGTCTCCACCGTCAGGTCCTGGGGGAGGATGATGAATCTCTTGATGGTCTCGAAGCTCGCGAGCTCCCGGTTGAGCGAGTTCACGCACTGCTCGACCAGCGAGAAGACCTCCGGCAAGCGCACCAGCTCCTCGTAGCTCTTCTGCTCCTTTCCATGCTTCGTGGCCCATGCCCGGAGCGCCTCGGGGTCAAGGGAGATGAGCGCCGAGACGAAGTGCCGGTTGTTCCCATGCACCAGGACCTGGCTCGCATGCGGGCAGGCGATCTTCAGCTTCAGCTCCAGCTCCGCAGGAGCGATGTACTTGCCGGTCGAGGTCTTGAGCAGGTCCTTCTTCCGCCCGGTCACCACCAGGAAGCCATCGTCGATCTGCCCGAGGTCACCGGTGTGGAGCCATCCGTCCGGATCCAGGGCCTCCGCGGTGGCCGCGGGGAGCCGGTGGTATCCCCGCATCACCCCGCGTCCCCGGATGAGGATCTCCCCGTCCTCGGCGATCTTCAGCTCGGTTCCCGGCAAGGGGGGGCCCACCGTTCCGAACCGGTACCGGGTGGGAAGGTTCACGCAGTTGGCGGCGCTGCTCTCGGTCAACCCGTAGCCTTCGAGGATCAGGATGTCGGCCGCGTGGAAGAACTCGGCGACCGTCCGCGAGAGCGGGGCGCTGCCCGAGACGAAGAACCGCAGCCGCCCGCCGAAGCGCGCCTGGAGCTTGGAGAAGACCAGCCGGCTGGCGACGGCGTGCTTCGCCGCCAGGAGGCCCCTTGGAAGCTGGCCCGCCTGGCGCAGCCGGGAGACCTCGGCCCCGACTCCGAACGCCCACTTGAAGATGGTGAAGGTCACTCCGCCCGCGTCCCGGGCGGTGCCGATCACCCGGTTGTAGATCTTCTCGAAGATGCGAGGGACGGCGGCGATGAAGGTGGGACGAACCTTCGGGAGGTTGTCCACCAACCGGTCCACCCTCCCGTCGATCGCCGTGGGAAAGCCGATCCGGAGCTGCGCCACCTCCAGCACCTTGCCGAAGATGTGCGCCAGCGGCAGCCAGAGATACTGGAGGTCGTCGATGGTCAGAATCCCGAGGGCGTCGATGGCCTCCGCCTGGGAGATCCACGCGTCGTGGGTCAGCTCCACTCCCTTGGGTCTGCCAGTCGTGCCGGAGGTGTAGATCAGCGTCGCCAGGTCCCCCGGGCGCACCGCCCGGGCGGTGGCCTCGAACGAGGCCGGCTCGCGGGCATCCCTCGCCCGTCCGAGCTCGATCAATTGCTGAAGGCTCATCACCCAGCCATCGGCCGAGGCTGCTCCGTCGAAGACGATGACCTTCTTCACCGTCCGGAGTTCGCTTCTGCGAGGGGATAGCTTCTGCACCTGGTCCTCGTTCTCGGCGAACAGGAAGACCGCCTCCGAGTCGTTGATGATGTAGATGCAGTCCTCGGCGGTGCTGGACGGATAGACGGTGGTGGTCGCGCCGCCGGCGCAGAGCGTCGCCAGGTCCGCGACGATCCACTCGAGCCGCGTGCCCGAGAGGAGCGCGCAGCGCTCGGCCGGTCTCAGGCCCAGGGCCTGGAGGCCGAGCGCCGCGGCGCGCACGCGCTCGCCGAGCTGTTGCCAGCTGACCGGCCTCCACCCGTCTCCCTGCGGCTCCAGGAACGCGGTCGAGCCGGGGGTCGCTGCCTCCCGCGCCACGAAGAGGTCGGGGATGGTCCGCGCCACGCGGATGCCGGCACCGCCGGACGGGGTCGTCGACTCCACGGTCGCGGTTTCCACGTCTCGAGCCCTTCCTTCCCGATGCTGTCGATTACGCTCCGCCCCGGGCAGATTTCCAACACCCGTGCCATACCCCATAGGTCCAATCACCCGGAGTGCGCCCTCCCGGCCTCTGCGCGGCGAAGAGCCGGGCAGCTCACCGGTGGACCGCGGCTCGCAGCGCGGTCCGAACCCGGGCGCGCACCTCGCCGGGCACGCCCCCCTCCGGGAGCGCCCGGCAGAGCGAGACCGACCGCTTCAGCTCCTCGCAGGCCGGACCGCAGCGCGGACACGCTTCCAGATGCCGCTCCAGGCGCGCACAGGCCGCCTGGTCCAGCTCCTCCTCGTCGCGGGTGAGTAGCTCCCGCGCCAGCTCGGGGCAGGCCGCCGGGCCCCCCCCGAGCAGCGCGGCGATGCGCTCTTGCATCGCCAGGCGGGCGCGGTGGAGCCGGCTCTTCAGCGCCGGAACGGCGATGCCCACCACCCGTGCCGCCTCCTCGGCGCTCAGCCCCTCCACGTCCCGCAGGAGCACCACCTCGCGCTGGGAGTCCGGAAGCGCGAGCAGCGCTTCCTGGATCACCCGAGCCATCTCCCGGGCGTGTGCGCGGTCGTCGGGGCCGGAGGCCGGGGCGCTGACCGCCCGCGCGGCCGCGCCGTCGATGGGCTCGAGGCGCGCCGGCTCGCCCGCGCCTCGCCGCCGGGCCTTGGTGCAGAAGCTGCGCGCCACCTGGTACAGCCAGGTCGAGAGCTGGGCCTCGCCCCGGAACTGGCGCACGCCCTTGAGCGCGGCGAGCAGCGTTTCTTGAAGGACATCGCGGGCATCGTCCTCGTTGCCGCACATCCGCAGGCCGAAGCGGAAGACCCTCTGCTCGTGCCGGGCGAGGAGCGCCTCCAGCGCGTCGTCGTCGCCGCCCCGGGCCGCCTCCAGCAGCTGCTCATCGCTCCGCGCCATGTTTTTCCGGTACCTCACGAACCTCGGCCGTGCCAGTGTGGCTCTCAGCCCGGAAGAGTGTCCACGCGGGAGGTTCGACATGGCGTTTGCCGAATGGATGGCCACCCCGCTCGGTCGAGGCCTGCGGGTCCTGGTCGGCGCGCTGCTCATTTACATCGGACTGGCGGTCGTGCGGGGCGTGGGCGGGACCGTGCTCGCCGCGTTCGGAGTCATTCCCATCGCCACCGGCCTTCTCAACGTCTGCGTCATCGGCCCGCTGCTCGGCGCGCCGATGAAGGGCGGCACGCCGAGGGCCGCTCCCCCCAAGAGCTGAATCGGCTGCTTCAGCCACGTCGCCGAGACCACCCTGGCTGGTCGTGAGGATCGCGCCAGGGCAAGCGAGGTAAGTCAGCCAGGGTGGTCTTGGCCATTCAGACCGAGGCCGCGCTCCGGAGCCACGCCTCGAGCGCGGGCCCCGGCTGCACTCCCTGGCGCCGCTCCTTCTCCCGGCCGTCGATGAAGAGCGCCGCGGTGGGAACGGCGCGGATCTGGTGCTGTGCGGCGGCGTCCGGGTTCGCCTCGGTATCGACCTTCAGCACCACCACCTCGCCCGCGAGCTTCCGGGCGACCTGGTCGAAGATCGGCGCCGCCACCTTGCATGGCCCGCACCACGGCGCCCAGAAATCGACCAGCAGCGGGACCGGTGAGGCGGCGATGGCCCGGGTGAGCCCGGCGCTGTCGACGTCCTGCGGAGCGCCGGTGGTGGGGAGCTGCTGCTTGCAGCGGCCGCACACCGGCGTGCCGGTCCCGGAACCGACCCGGTTGAATGCTCCACAGTTCGGACAGCGGTAGGTCGCCATTTCCCTCCTCAGCGCAGGCGAGTGACCAGCACCCGCTCCTCGGTCAGCTCCTCCATCGCGTAGCGCACACCCTCGCGGCCCAGCCCACTCCGCTTCACCCCGCCATAGGGCATGTTGTCGCTCCGGAGGTTGGGGGCGTCGTTGACGATGACCCCGCCGACCTCGAGACGGTGGAAGGCCTCCCGGGCGCGGCGGAGGTCGCGGGTGAAGACCCCGGCCTGTAGCCCGTACTGCCCCGCGTTCACCGCGCGTAGCCCCGCGTCCCAGTCCGCGACCGGCCACACCGCGACCACCGGGCCGAAGATCTCCTCCCTCGCCGCCTTCGCCTCCTCGGGGACGCCGGCGAGCACCGTGGGCTGGAGCACGCGCCCCTCGCGCCGGTGACCGGTCAGAACCCGCGCGCCGGCCGCGACCGCCTCGTCCACCCACTCGGTGATGCGGGCCGCCGAGCGGTTGTCGATGACGGGGCCGCACACGGTCCGCTCGACGGCCGGGTCCCCGGTAGGCACCACCTTCGCCCGCGCCAGCAGCTTCTCGAGGAAGGCGGCGTGCGCCGGCCCCTCCACGTACACCCGCTGCACCTTGATGCAGACCTGCCCGGCGTAGCCGAAACCGGCGGCGACGCAGCGCTCGGCGGCCCAGTCCAGGTCGGCGTCGGCGGCGACCAGCGCCGCCGCGTTGCCCCCGAGCTCGAGCAGCGGCCGCCCCGGCGCCTTCTGCTTCAGCGCCCAGCCCACCGCCGCGCTCCCGGTGAAGGAGAGGATGCGGACCCGCGGGTCGGTGGCCAGCCGCTCGGCGACCGCGTTGTCACAGGTGAGGACCTGGAAGGCCGCGGGATCCGCTCCGGCCTGCTGGGCGATCTCGGCGAGCAGCAGCTGCGCGCCGGGCGCCTGGGGCGGCGGCTTCACGATGATCGGCGCGCCGACCGCCAGCGCCGGAGCGACCTTGTGCGCTCCCAGGTTGAGCGGAAAGTTGAAGGGGACGATCCCCACCACCACCCCGGCGGGGAAGCGCCGCACCTCGCACTCCACGCCCTCGGTGCCCGCGTCCAGATCCACCGGGACGACGGAGCCGCCGAACCGGCTCAGCTCGGCACCGGCGAGCCGGAAGACCTCGATGGCCCGCCGCACCTCCACCCGGGCCAGGGTGATGGGCTTGCCCGCCTCGTGGCAGATGGCCTGCGCCATCTCCTCGGCCCGGGCGCCCAGCCCGGCCGCGATGCCTTCGAGCACCTCGCGCCGCTTCCCGGTGCTCTGGCCCTGCAGCCGCTCGCGAGCGCCGGAGGCCACGGAGAGCGCCTGGTCCGCCTGCGCGGCCGACGCCTGCGCCACCCTCCGGAGGAGCCGGCCGTCCCAGGGGGCGCGCACCTCGGCCTGATGGTCTCCCTGGACCCAGGCGCCGCCGATCCACAGCCGTCCGTCCGCCATGCCGGAGGGACGTACTCCCGTCGCGCCCGGGTCGCCAGGGGACCTGGGCATCCTGGATCGCCGCCCGCTCCGGCATTGAACGGCCGGCAACGCTGTGGCAAGCGTGCCCGGCCCGGATGCCGGACGCCCCCCCACTCTCCTTTCGCCGCCGCGCCACCGTCCTCGTGCTGCTCTGGCTGGCGCTCGCGGCGGTGCCGATCGTGTTCCCGGCGGCGATCCTCCCGTTCGCCGGCTCGGCGCTCATCGCCTACCTGGTCGCGCCCATCGTCCACTGGCTCACCGGGCAGACCGTGGCCGGCCGCGCCATCCCGCGCTGGGTGGCGATCCTCCTGATCTACGCCGTCTTCTTCCTACTCACCTACCTGTTCATCATCGCCATCGTCCCCCAGCTGTACCGGGAGCTGGTGCGCATCTCCTCGAACGCCTTCGCCTTCGCCCGCTCGCTCACCCCCGAGCGGGTGCAGGAGATCGCCCGGCAGATGGAGGACTGGCTGAACTCGCACGGCGTCCCGGTCGCGCTCTCCTCCCGCGCGCTCGAGGGATCGGACGCCGCCGAGGCCAACACCGGCCGGCCGAGCTGGAGCCTGTCGATGGACCTGGAACGGTTGATCCACGATGCCGCCGGCCGCTTCTCGGGCGTGGCCACCGCCAACGTCACCCGGCTGATGGCCTTCACCCGGGAGCTCATCACCGGGGTGTTCAAGGGCGTCTTCACACTCTTCCTGATGCTGATGGTGGCGGCATTCATCTCCATCGACGCCTCGGGCATCGGGGCCTACTTCCGCTCTCTGGTCCCGCCGGAGTGGGCAGCGGACGCCTCGGCGCTGGTCCGCCGGATCGACCGCTCGCTGGCGGGGGTGGTCCGCGGGCAGGTCACCATCTGCATGGTGAACGGGGCGCTGACCTTCGCCGGGCTGGTGCTCTTCGGGGTGAAGTTCGCCTTCCTGCTCGCCACCGTGGCCACCTTCTTCAGCCTCATCCCCATCTTCGGGACCATCATCAGCTCGGTGCCCATCGTGATCATGGCCCTGGCCCAGAGCTGGCGCGCGGGCTTCGGGATGCTGTTCTGGATCATCGGCATCCACGCCCTGGAGGCGTACTTCCTGAATCCGAAGATCATGGGCAACGCGGCGCGGATGCACCCGGTGGTGGTGGTGTTCGCGCTCATCGCCGGCGAGCGCACCTACGGGCTACTCGGGGCGCTGTTCGCGGTGCCGGTGGCGGCGGTGCTGGTGGCCTGCTTCGAGTTCGTGCGCCGGAAGGCGCAGCCCGTCCCGCTGGACGTCGCCCCGAGCTGAATCAGCGACTGGTGGGGGTCAGCAACCCGGCCCGACGGTGAGCGCCACCCCGCAGTGGTAGCCCGAGCAGGAAACGAGTCCGCACCCGTTGCGGACGTACGGGCTGTAGGGGTCCTGCCCGTTGGCGCAGGAAGCCGGGCAGCTCGGACGCTGGCTGGCCGCGACTGCATTGACCCCGTTGCCGCAGCAGCCGTCCGACGCGCACTGCCCATCCGTGGTGCAGGGTGCTCCCACCACACCACCACCGCCGTCGTCCATGGGCCCGCACGCGGCGAGCGCGAGCAGCGCTCCGCCGAGAACTCCGCCGAGATTCCGCATCATCGAAGAAACACCCTCCTGTCGCCGTCCGCTGGAGGACGGGCGGCGCCCAGGAATCTTCATCTGTTCATCGAGCCCAGGAAGTCCGCGTTCGACTTGGTTGGGCGCATGTGCTTGAGAACGAACTCCATCGCGTCGATGGGCGTGAAGGGGTGCAGGACCTGCCGCAGCGCCGTGACCCGGATGAGGTCCTCGGGCTTGAGCAAGAGCTCCTCCTTTCGCGTGCCTGACTTGTTGATGTCCAGACAGGGGAAGATGCGCTTCTCCATCAGCTTCCGGTCGAGGACGATCTCCGAGTTTCCGGTTCCCTTGAACTCCTCGAAGATGACCTCGTCCATGCGGCTACCGGTGTCGATGAGCGCGGTGCCGATGATGGTGAGGCTCCCGCCCTCCTCGATGTTCCGGGCCGCTCCGAAGAAGCGCTTCGGCTTGTGGAGCGCGTTGGAGTCCACGCCGCCGGAGAGGATCTTCCCCGAGGGCGGGACCACGGTGTTGTAGGCACGGGCCAGGCGGGTGATGGAGTCGAGGAGGATGCACACGTCGTGCTTCTGCTCGACCAGGCGCTTGGCCTTGTCGATGACCATCTCCGCCACCTGCACGTGCCGGGTGGCCGGCTCGTCGAAGGTGCTGCTCACCACCTCGCCCCGGACGTTCCGCTCCATGTCGGTGACCTCCTCGGGCCGCTCGTCGACCAGCAGCACGATGAGGAAGATGTCCGGGTGGTTCTGGGCGATGGCGTGGGCGATGTTCTGGAGCAGCACCGTCTTGCCCGCCTTCGGCGGAGCGACGATGAGGCACCGCTGTCCGAGCCCGATGGGAGTGAAGAGGTCGATGATGCGGGTCGTCATCTCCGACCCGTCGAACTCGAGGTTCAGCTTCCGCGTCGGGTAGAGCGGGGTGAGGTTGTCGAAGAGGATCCGCTCCCGTGCCTCGCTGCTGGTCGGATCGACGAAGTTGACCTTGTCGACCTTCTGCAGCGCGAAGAAGCGCTCGCCTTCGCGCGGCTGGCGGATGGGGCCGTAGACCGTGTCGCCGGGGCGGAGGCTGAAGCGCCGCACCTGGCTCGGGCTCACGTAGATGTCGTCGGGGCTGGGCTGGTAGTCGCTGTCGGCGCTCCGGAGAAAGCCGAAGCCGTCGGACTGCAGCTCCATCACCCCCTCGGCGTGGACCTCGAACTTCTTGTCCGCGATGCCCGAGAGCAGGGCGAAGATCAGGTCCTGCTTCTTGAGCCCCTGCGTCCCCTCGACCCCGAAATCCTGGGCCATGTGAGACAGCTCGGTGATCTTCATTCGCTTCAGGTCGTTGAGGCGGAGCACCTGCATCGGGGTGCCGTCCGCGCCGGTGACCACCATGGGCCCCGGCTCGGAGATGGAGTCCGGGCGCTCGGCGACCACCGGCGGGGCGGACGGGTCGTCTGGGACGGCGTTCAGGTCGTCGTCCCTGACCGGATGCGAGATGGCGGTGAGGACCGGCCGGAGGGGGGTCTGCCCCTCCTCTGTGGCCTCGGCACCATTGGTCTCGCCGCCCTCGGCCTCGGGGTCGCGCCGGCGGCGGCCACCCTTTCGGCGGGGGGCGGACTCGGTGGATTCCTCGGGAGCGACCTCGAGGTCCTCGGGCTTCTCTTTGCTGGAACGGGCTTTGCGCATGGGGGAAACGTGCACCCCGCCTCACGAAGAGGAGGCGGGGGACCTGAAGCCGACCCGGCAGCCGCTCGGCGCCTCGCAGGCAGCGAGAGGCGCTCACTTCAAGGTGCGGTGGCCGGTGCGGAGTTGAAGGTCCGCGGGCGGTGGACTTCCACGTCACCCACGGGTGAGAAGGACGTTATTGACCGCCCCCCCCCAGTGTCAAGAAGACCTGGATCGGGGTGCGCACATCGCAACAAGCGTCCGTGAATGCCAACACCGCCCGAGCCCGAGTCGAGGAGCTGAAGGCGCAGATTGCCCGGGCCGACCACCGCTATTACGTCCTGGACGACCCCGAGCTGACCGACGCCGAGTACGACGCGCTGATCCGGGAGCTCCAGGCCCTCGAGGCCGAGTTCCCCGCGCTCCGCACCCCCGACTCGCCCACCGCGCGGGTCGCCGGGGCCCCCTCCGAGAGGTTCCGGCCAGTGACCCACCGGGTCCCGATGCTGAGCCTGTCCAACGCCTTCACCGACGAGGAGCTCGTCGAGTTCGACACCCGGGTGCACAAGGTGCTCGGGCCGGAGGAGGTTCCCTACGTCTGCGAGCCGAAGCTCGATGGACTGGCGGTGGAGCTGACCTACGTCGACGCCCAGCTGGTCGAGGGAGCGACGCGGGGTGACGGCACGGTGGGCGAGGACGTCACCGCCAACCTTCGCACCATCCGCGTGGTCCCGCTCGCGCTGAAGCGCGCGGAGTCGGGCCCCGCGGTTCCTCCGCGAGTGGAGGTCCGCGGGGAGGTGTTCCTTCGCCGGGCCGACTTCGCCCGCCTCAACGCCCGCCGCGAGCAGGAGGGCGAGCCGCTCTACGTCAACCCGCGCAACACCGCGGCGGGCTCGCTCCGCCAGCTCGACCCGGCGATCACCGCCTCGCGTCCCCTCTCCTTCTTCGCCTACGAGATCGGCGGCTGGGGCGAGGAGGCCGGCGCGGCGCCATTCAGGCTCCACTCCGACAAGCTCGCCTGGCTCGCGTCGGTCGGGCTGCCGGTCAACCCGGAGAACCGGACGGTGACCGGGCTCGACGGCGCCCGGGCGGCGTACGGGGATTTCCTGGCCCGCCGCCACGCGCTGGCCTACGAGGTGGACGGGATGGTGGTGAAGCTCGACGGCGAGGACGCGCGCCGCCGGCTCGGCCAGGTCAGCAAGAGCCCGCGCTGGGCCATCGCCTACAAGTTCCCTCCGGAGGAGGCCCGGACGAAGGTCGAGGCCATCGAGGTGAACGTCGGCCGCACCGGCGCGCTCACCCCGGTGGCCTTCCTCACCCCGGTCCAGGTGGGCGGGGTCACCGTGTCGCGGGCCACGCTCCACAACCCCCTCGAGCTCAAGCGCAAGGACGTGCGGGTGGGGGACCAGGTCTTCGTCCGGCGCGCGGGAGACGTCATCCCGGAGATCGTCAAGGTCATCGACTCGGTCCGGACGGGGGCCGAGCGCGAGTACCTCTTCCCCGAACGCTGCCCGGTGTGCGGGGCGGCGGCGGTGATGGACGAGGATGGGGCCATCCTCCGCTGCACCGGGCTGGACTGCCCCGCGCAGCTCCAGGCCCGGCTCCAGCACTTCTCGAGCCGCGGGGGGATGGACATCGAGGGCCTGGGGGACAAGCTCGCCGCGCAGCTGGTCGACTCCGGCCTGGTGAAGCGGGCCGCGGACCTCTACCGGCTCGACCTCGCGACGCTCACCGGGCTCGAGCGGATGGGCGAGAAGAGCGCACGGAACTTCCTCGCCGCGCTCGAGCGCAGCAAGCGCCCTCCGCTGCGCCGCTTCCTCTACGCGCTCGGCATCCGCCACGTGGGCGAGGCCACCGCCCGCGCCCTGGCCGACCACTTCAAGGACGTGCGCGCCCTCTACGACGCCGATGCCGACGCCCTGACCCGGGTCAAGGACGTGGGCCCGGAGATGGCCAAGGTCATCGCCGGCTTCTTCACCGAGCCGCAGAACCGGGAGGGAATCGAGGCGCTGCTCGCCGCCGGGGTGTCGCCCCAGCCTCCGGAGGACACCTCGAAGGGGCCCTTCGCCGGCAGGACCGTGGTACTGACCGGCACCCTCGTCGCGCTCACCCGCGAGCAGGCCAAGGAGGAGGTCGAGCGGCGCGGAGGGAAGGTCTCGGGCAGCGTGTCGAGGAAGACCGACTTCGTCGTCGCCGGCGAGGAGGCCGGGAGCAAGCTGAAGAGGGCCACCGAGCTCGGGGTCAGGGTGCTCGACGAGCGGGCGTTCCTGGATCTCCTCGGCGGGTCGTCGTAGAGGAACCTGGTGTCGATGGAGCGCTCGGCGGTTCACCTCGTGGTGCTGGGACGCGTGCAGGGCGTGGCGTTCCGCGCCCGCGCCGTCTCCGAGGCCGCCCGCCTCGGGCTGACGGGGTGGATCCGGAACCGGATGGACGGGACGGTGGAGGCGCGGGCCGAGGGCGCGCCCGAGGCGGTCGAAGCGTTCCTCGACTGGTGCCGACGGGGGCCCCCGGCGGCGCAGGTGGAGGGGGTCCGGGTCACGAAGGTGCCCCCGACCGGACTGGACCGCGGCTTCCAGGTGGGGACCACCGGGTGAGCCACCTCTGCGGCGTGCTCGGCATCCGCGCCGGGTCGAAGGTCTCGGTGGTCAACCCGCCGCCCGGGTTCGTCACCCGGCTCAACCCGCTGCCGGACGGGGTCGAGTTCCTGGTCACGGCCCAGACCGGACTCGACGTGGTGCTCTTCTTCACCCGGACCGCGGGCGAGCTGCTCACCCGGCTCCCGGCCCTGGCGCGCTCCATCGCCCTCCCCGGGCGCATCTGGGTGGCCTGGGAGGACGGCACCACCGCCCTCGACGAGGACATGGTCCGCCACGCCGGGCTCGACCTCGGCCTGGTGGACGACAAGCGGGCGAGCCTTGGTGACGGCTGGGTGGCGCTCCGGCTCAAGCGCGAGTCGCGCGCCCGGCCCTCCCGGCCGGGCAGCCGCCAGCCGTCCATCGCCGGCGCCTGAGGGGACTGACCCACGGGTTCCGCAGACTTTGCGGGATCCCTTGCGCCAAGGACCCTTTCTCTGCAAGTATAAGGACTGAAAGGGATTTTTTGACGGGACCTGCGTCCTCTGGGATGCCGCAAGCGTGCGGCGCACCACCCCGGGCGCTTGAGGCCGCCGGCGACTCCAGGACAGGAGCCACCCGACCGGCCCTGGGCGAACCCCAACCCGGGGCGAATGGCCGCAGGAAGGCAGCATCAAAGCATTCGAGGGAGTCCTGACTCTCGTGAACCCCCTGCGTTCGACGACCGAGCACCGCCCAGGCGGCCCCCGGTCTGCGCCGGTCGGTCCACCCGGGACCCTCTCCTTCACGCGCGCTCCTGACCCGCTCGATTCCGCCGCCACCCGTCCGGCGGACGGCGAGTCCAGATGCGCGCGCACGGGGTTTCCCCATGGGCAGCATCCTTTTGATCAACGCGGCCGGCCGCGAGACGCGCGTGGCGCTCGTGGAGAGCGGCCACATCGCGGAGTTCTATCTCGAGCGTAAGAAGGACAAGGGCGTCGTCGGCAACATCTACAAGGGCCGGGTGGTCCGGGTGCTCCCGGGCATGCAGGCGGCCTTCGTGGACATCGGGCTGGACAAGGCGGCCTTCCTTTACGTCTCCGACGTCGTCTACGACCCCGACTTCGCCCGGGCCCAGTTCGAGCTGACCGAGGGCGAGCACGAGGACGCCCCCGAGGTCCCCGACGAGCTCGAGGAGACCGGTGCCCCGATGGCCTCCGCGGCGGAGGGGCCGTCGCTGCACGCCGAGGTCGAGCACGTCGACGCCCACGCCGACGCGCTCCACGAGGCAGCGCACGCCGAGGCCTTCAGCGAGGGCGGCGCGGCGGAGCTGGACGCGGACGACGACGGCGCGGACGACGAGGGGTCGGAGACCGAGGGGGCGATGGACGCGGGCGGGGACGACGACGACCACCTCCCGGTCGACCTGCCGACCGACGCAGCCCCCACCAGCGCGGCGTCGAGCAGCGCGGGCGTGCCCGGGGGTGGGGAGTCCGAAGGCTCGGCGCAGGGCAACGGCCAGGAGGCTTCGCTCGCCTCGGGGCAGCCCCTGGCTCCTGCCTCTCCGCTCCAGGCGGCGACGGTGGTGGCAGAGGTCGGGCTCGCCTCGCCCGAGCTGTCCATACCTCCTTCTGCCGCACCCCTCGACGGAGCGCCAGCGGCAGCCGGCGGCGACAGCACCGGAACCTCCCCGGAGCCCCCCGAGCCGGCAGCGTCGACACCGGGCGCGCCGGCCACACCGGCCCAGGGCCGCGAGAAGGAGCGAAGGGGCGAGCACGGCGCGCGCCGGGCTCCGCGCGAGCTCCGCGAGCGGCACCAGCAGGACCGCGGCCGGGACCGGGGCCGGAACGGGCACGGCAAGGCAGACCGCCGGGACGAGCGCCCGAAGCCGCGCAAGGAGGTCCGCATCGAGGACCTCCTGAAGGTGGGCCAGGAGGTCGTGGTGCAGATCTCCAAGGACCCCATCGGCAGCAAGGGCGCCCGGCTCACCTCGCACATCAGCATTCCCGGCCGGCACCTGGTGTTCATGCCCACCGTCGACCACGTGGGCATCAGCCGCCGGATCTCCAACGAGAAGGAGCGGCGGCGCCTCCGGGAGATCGTCGACCGGCTCCGGCCGCCCGGCACGGGCTTCATCGTCCGCACGGTTGCGGAGAACGTTCCCCAGGCGAAGCTGGAGAGCGACATCCGGTTCCTGATCGAGATCTGGAACCAGGTGGTCCGGAAGAACGAGAAGCGCGGGGGCCCCGGCCTGATGCACCCCGACCTGGACCTCATCCTCCGCGCCACCCGCGACCTCTTCGCCGCCGACGTGGAGAAGCTGGTGGTCGACGACCGCGAGGAGTACGAGCGGATCCTCGGCTTCGTCACCGCGCAGGATCCGGCACTCGCCCAGCGGGTGGTGCTCCACGACTCGGACGAGCCCATCTTCGACAGCTACGGCATCGAGCAGGAGATCCGCCGCGCCACCCAGCGCAAGGTGTGGCTCAAGAGCGGGGGCTACCTGATCATCGACCAGGCCGAGGCGCTCACCGCCATCGACGTCAACTCCGGGCGCTATGTCGGCAAGAAGAGCCTCGAGGAGACGATCACCAAGATCAACATGGAGGCGGCCAAGGAGATCGTCTACCAGCTCCGGCTGCGCAACATCGGCGGCATCATCATCTGCGACTTCATCGACATGGAGAAGCCGCAGAACCGCGACAAGGTCTTCAAGGGGCTCCAGGAAGCCCTGGGGCGCGACAAGGCCAAGACCAACGTGCTGCGGATCAGCGAGCTCGGCCTGGTGGAGATGACCCGCAAGCGGGTGCGCGAGTCCATCGGCCGGATGCTCCACGAGGACTGCGGCTACTGCGGCGGACAGGGCTTCGTGAAGACCGCCACCACCGTGGCCTACGAGATCTTCCGCGAAGTGCGCCGCGAGGCACCCAACTTCAAGGACCCGACGCTGGTGGTGAACTGCAACGTCGAGGTGGCCCGCCTGCTCCAGACCGAGGAGCGACAGGAGCTGCGCCACCTGATGGACCGCTACAACAAGACCATCCAGGTCCGCCCGCAGACCAACTACCACCGCGAGCAGTACGACATCTACGGACGGAGCGCGCACGGCGAGGACCACAAGGTGGCCTCGTCGTCCTCGACCCTCCGCGCGCCGGAGGGCGTCGGGCTCCCGATGGAGCGCAGCGAGCCGGTGGCACGGGAGCGGGACCGCGACCGCGGGAACCGCGGCGGACGCAACCGCCGCGGCGGCCGTGACCGGGACCGCGACCGTGGGCGCCGCGAGGGCAGTGGTGCCTCCCAGGGCCCGCCCCCCCCACCGCCGAGCGCGGACAAGGCGCCGGGAGCGTAGCGACCATGGGGGTGACGGCGGCCGCCCTCACCACCCGCGGGTCCGGCGAGGCCGCCCGGCGCATCCGGGCCGTCTTCTCGGGGTACCGGGGCGAGCAGCTCGGGCTGCGTGCGGCCGCGCTCACCTACATCAGCATCTTCTCCCTCGTCCCCCTGGCGGTGGTGGGCCTGGTCCTGCTCCGCCAGCTGGGTGAGGAGAGCTTCGAGCGGCGGATGGAACATCTCGTCCTGCGGCTCCTCTCGCCGGGACTCGCCGAGAGCGCGCTCGCCACCCTCCGGGGCATCCTCACCGACGCCTCGGCCAAGGTGGCCGGCGGCCTTGGCTTCGCCGCCCTGGTCCTCGCGGCCATTCCGCTCATCCGGATGCTCGACCATGCGCTGAACGAGGTCTGGAACGTCCGCGAAAACCGGCCCTGGCCGGTGCGGATCCTGGTGTGGCTGGCGGCATTGATCGCCGTGCCGCTGCTCCTCGGCACCGCCATCTCGGCGAACACGCTGCTCCGGCGGCTCCTCCACGAGTCCGGCGTCCCCTTCAGCGGCGAGATCCTCTCGGTCGTCGCCACCCTCACCGCCATCGGCGCCCTCACCCTCCTCTATGTCGTCACCCCCAACTGCCGCGTCCGCTGGGTGTTCGCCTTCGTGGGCGCAGGGGTGGCGGTCCTCCTCTGGACGGTCCTCCGGGCGGGGTATACGAGCTTCGCCGCCGAGACGTTCCGCTACGGCGTGCTCTACGGCTCTCTCGGAGCCATCCCTCTCTTCCTGCTCTGGCTCTACCTGAGCTGGTTCATCGTGCTGGCCGGAGCACGGCTGGCCTACGCGCTCCAGAACGCGCGGTTCCAGTCGGTCTGGCCGGCACTGGTGGGGCATCCGCGGGGGCGGGAGCTGGCGGCGGTGCGCATCGTCCAGCACCTCACCCGGGCATGGGTCGAGCAGCAGCGCGCGCCGGACCAGGCCTCGCTCGCGCGGGACATCGAGCTGCCCGAGGACGTGGTCCAGCCCATCCTCGAGGCGCTCCGTGACGCCGACCTCGTCCACGAGGGTCGCCACTCCGGCTGGAGCCCGGCCCAGGACCCGGCACAGCTGACCCTCGGGCAGGTGACGGCGGCGCTCGGCGGGCACGGGCTCGGCGCCCCGGACGGGCTGGACCCCTCGCTCCCTGCCCCGGACCTCGCGGAGATCGACGCCGTGCTCGTCGCGGCCGACGCCGAGGCCTCCCAGCGGCTGCAATGCTGGACGTGGGTGGACCTGGCAAATCTCGAGACCCGGACGCCTACACCAAAATCCTGAGGCATTGCCGCAGCTTGTCGCAGTCGCCCGCTTGCATGCGGCGCTGGATTCTGCAAGTGTCCAGAACCACTGGCGGGTTCGCCGACCTGCCAAGGGAGCGTCCCGGCGATGCTGAAGAGCGACCTCATCAACATCCTCGTGTCGAAGCGCGGAATCACCCAGAAGCAGGCCGAGGCGACCATCGAGACGATCTTCGAGTCGATGAAGGACGCCCTCTGCCGGGGAGAAAACATCGAGATCCGCGGGCTTGGCGCCTTCCACGTGAAGCACTACGACGGGTACCAGGGCCGTAACCCCAAGACGGGACAGGTCATCCCGGTGAAGCCGAAGCGCGGACTCCTCTTCCGGACCGGCAAGGAGCTCCGTGACCGCGTCAACCGTGCAAACCCCACGACGACGCGGGTGGAGGGGTCGAGCTCGTCGAGCGACGAGGACGCCGCTTAGGCGGACAGCCTCCCCAGCGGCTTGACCCGCAGCGCCGGGTCCAGCTCACCGTACGCCAGCACCGCCACCTCCGGGAACGCCCCCTCGCAGAGCGCCCGCAGTGGCCGCCGCACGTCGCCCGAGGCGAGGAGCACCGCGCGGCCGTCCTCGGCCAGCCCGGCCACCGCTTCGAGAAGCGCCTGTACCCGCTCGGGCTCGAGCGCCGGCGACCCGTCCACGCTGCGGGTGCGGAGGCTCTCCTCGAGCGCCGGGTCCACCAGCCAGGCGAAGAGCGCGCCCGTGGGGGCGTGGCGGTGGCTGATCCACCGCGCCAGCGCCTGCCGGCAGCGCTCGGCCAGCGCCGCGGCGTCGCCTTCCACCCCGGGTGAGGCGAGCGTTTCCAGCACGCCCCGGAGGTTCCGGACGCTCACCCCCTCGTGGAGGAGCCGGCGGAGAACGTCGGTGAGCACCGGCAGCGGCGCCTTCTCCAGGACCGGACGCACCAGGGCCGGGCAGCGGCCCTCGAGCCCGTCGAGCAAGAGCTGCACGTCCTGCAGCCCGAGCAGCGCCGGGGCGTGGCGTCGGGCCACCACTGCCAGATGTTCGACCACCACCTCGGCCGGAGCGCGCGGCTCGAGTCCGGCGATCTCGAGCCGCTCGCCGGCCGGTCCGTGCACCCGCGCCAGCGGAAGGCCCGTGGCCGGGTCCTCCAGCGGTTCGGCTTCGACCGAGAGGAAGCCCAGCTCGGCCGCGGCGCTCCGCACCAAGAGCCCCGAGGTGGGGAGCCTGCCGGCCGCGGCAGGGACCTCGTCCACCAGGATGCGGTAGGCGCCCTCGGGCAGCGCGGCGCCGGCGCGGACGTGGACGCCAGGCATCCGGAAGCCGAGCTCGATCTCGAGCGCCGCGCGCATGCGGCGGAGCGCATCCTGGAAGACGCGGGCCCCTCCGGGTCCCTCGGTCCAGCCCGGCGCCAGCTCGAGCGCGAGCGGGGACACGCCGATGACCGCCTCGCCCCGCTCGACAGGAGCCCCAGGGACCTGCTCGGCCACCGGCGCCTCGGGAGCCTGGGGGAAGCGGGCCTCGCCCGGCCGCCACCAGTGCCCCAGCGCGAGCAGCGCTCCTCCGATGGCGAGAAAGCTGAAACGCGGCATCCCGGGGATGAGCGAGAGCGCCCCGGCGACCCCGGCCAGGAGCCGGAGCGCTCCGCGGCTGCCGAAGAGCTGCAGCCCGATGTCCTCGCCGAGGCCCTGCCCCTCCTCGCCCGGCGCGACGCGGGTCACCACCAGGCCCGCGGCCACCGCGATGCACAGGGACGGCACCTGGCTCACCAGCCCGTCGCCGATGGCGATCAGCGCGTAGCGAGCCAGCGCCTCCTGCCCGTCGAGCCCGCGCTGGAGCACGCCCACCAGCACGCCGCCGACGAGGTTCACCAGCACGATCACCAGACCGGCGAGGACGTCGCCCTTCACGAACTTCATCGCTCCGTCCATCGCCCCGAACATCTGCGACTCGCGCTCGAGGCAGCGGCGGCGCTCGCGCGCGGCGCCCTGGTCGATGAGCCCGGCCCGGAGGTCGGCGTCGATGGCCATCTGCTTCCCCGGCATGGCGTCCAAGGTGAAGCGCGCCGCGACCTCGCTCACCCGCTCGGCGCCCTTGGCCACCACCAGGAACTGCACCAGCGTCACCACCGCGAACACCACTCCACCCACCACGTAGTCGCCGCGCACCACGAACTCGCCGAAGGCCTGGATGACCGCCCCGGCGTGCCCGTCGGCGAGGGCGAGCCGGGTGGACGACACATTCAGCGCCAGCCGGAAGAGCGTGGTCACCAGGAGAAGGGTGGGGAACGCGCTCAGCTCGAGCGGGCCCGCGGCGCGGAGCGCGGCCACCAGCAGCGCCGCCGCAGCCACCAGGTTCAGCGCCAGCCCGAGGTCGAGCAGCCAGGTCGGGAGCGGCACCACCAGCGCCCCGAGGATGGCGGCCACGAGGCAAGGCAGCACCAGCTCACGGCTCCGGAGCGCGGCGGCGAGCAGCCGCTCCAGGCGTGTTTTCATGGAGCGGACTCCGTGCGGTCGAGCACGTGCTGGAGCACCACCGCAGCGGCGCGGTAGAGTTCCTCCGGCACCTCCTCGCCCACGTCGTACTGGACGAGTCCCCGGGCGAGCGCGACGTCCCGGACGACGGGGATGCCCAGGGAGAGCGCCTCGACGCGGATGGCGCGCGCCTCCTCCTCGCGGCCCCGGGCGACGAGGTACGGCGCGTCGCACTCCTCGGGCGCCCAGCGCAGCGCGACCGCGAGGTGAACCGGGTTCACCACCACCACCGTCGCGGCCTTCACCCCGCGGGCCCGCCCGGCGAGGAGGAGCTGCCGGTGCGCGGCGCGGCGGTGCGCCCGGTGACGCGGGTCTCCCTCCTGCTCCCGGTGCTCCTGCCGCACCTCGTCCCGGCTCATCCGGAGGGAGCGGCGGTGCCTCCCCCTGGCGAGCAGCAGGTCGAGCACGCCCACCCCGGCGGCGAGGAGCAGCGCGCGCGTCCAGATCCGCAGCGCCTCGGGCCTGAGCAGGACCAGGCCCGCCCCGGGGGACTCCACGGCCGGAAGCCGCAGGGCCGACGGGAGCAAGCGCCAGGCCGCGGCCGCGAGCACGGCGAGCAGCAGCGTGGAGGCCAGCAGGCTCCGGCCGAGCTCGGCTGCCGTTCGCCAGGCGAAGATGCGCTTCAGGCCGGCAAGCGGGTCGAGCCGCTCCAGCCGCGGCACGAGCACTGCGCCGGACGGCGCCCAGCCGGAGCTCAGAAGACCGGCCAGCCCCGCGGCCAGCACCGCTCCGACGAGCGCCGGCGCGCAGCAGCGGATGAGGAGCAGCAGGGCCTGGTGCAGCGCTGCCGGCGCTCTCGTCCCTCCTGCCAGCAGCGCTGCCGTCCAGAGCCGGAGCGCGTCGGTGGTACCGGACAGTCCCATCGCCGCGCCGGCGCTTCCACCAGCGAGCACCAGGCTCCCGGAGAAGAGCCGGCTCCGGGGCACCTGCCCGCGCTCCCGCGCCTGGCGGAGCCGGCGCGGAGTGGGTTCCTCGGTGCGGTCGGCGCTCATCGGGCGAGCACTCCCGGGAGCCAGCCCTCGGGCGCGAGCGCGAGCCTCAGCATCCGGTCCGCCACCAGCCCGAGCGACAGCCAGAGCACGGTCGCCCCGCCGAGGATGCGCACCGGGGTGGCCAGCTCGGTCGCGGGCAGGCCCGGCGCGGCGCGAAGGGCGAGCCCGACCGCGGCGTCGGTCGCCCAGCTCAGCGCGACGACCGGCGCGGCCACGGAGAGGCCGGTGGCGAGCGCCACGCCCACCATCCGGGCCACCGCCAGGGCACCGTCCGTTCCCCCGACCCCGCCCCCGAGCGGGATGAGCAGGTAGCTCCGGCCGATCGCACCGGCGAGGCAAGGCAACGCGCCTGCGGCGAGCGCGAGTGACAGCAGGAGCTGGTACAGCACGTCGCCCGTCGCCGACTCGCGGTGTCCCCCGACCGGCAGCGCCGCCTCCGCGGAGGTGCCACGCACCAGGTCGACCAGCCGCCCGCCGATGCGCGCGGCGTCGAAGGGGAGCGCAGCCCCCAGACCAAGGAGGAGACCCACCGCCGCCTCCCGTCCGCATCGGCCGAAGAAGTCGGGCGAGGCGTCGGGCACCACACCGGCGAGCGGCCGGAGCGCGAGTGCGAGGGAGCCGGCCACCGCGAGGCGTACCGGCGCGGGGACCAGCTGGCCTCCGAGCACCGGACAGAAGAGGGTGACCGGCAGCACCCGCATCGAGGCAAGCGCCCAGCCGAGGAGCTCCGGCCGTACCGCCTCGGCCAGCGCGGCCAGGGCGGGGGTCACCGGACGGTCCCCACCGCCTGAAGCAGCGCAGCGGTGAACCGGAGCAGCTGGCCGCCGATCCACGGGAAGGCGACGGCCAACGCGAGCAGCGCCGCGCAGAGCCGGGGAACGACCGACAGCGTCGCCTCCTGGACCTGGGTGACGGTCTGAAGCAGCCCCGTGCCCACGCCCACCACCAGCCCTGCGAGGACCGGCGGCATCGAGGCGAGGACCATCAGGACCAGCGCCTCGCGTCCGACGGCCAGGAGCGCCTCGGTGCTCACCCCCGGTACCCCTGCACCAGGCTCCGGGCCAGGAGCGCCCAGCCGTCGACCGCGACGAAGAGGAGGACCTTGAACGGGAGGCTCACCTGCGACGGGGACAGCGACTGCATGCCCAGGGCGAGGAGGACGTTGGCCACCACCATGTCCACCACCAGGAACGGGAGGAAGACCAGGAAGCCGATCTGGAAGGCCCGGCTGAGCTCGGAGAGCACGAAGGCCGGCGCGACCACCGCGAGGTCGCTCTCGCTCACCTCCCCGCCGCCGCGCAGCTCGCGGGAGAGCGCGGCGAACTCGGCGCGGAGCTCGGGGCTTCCGTGCTCGACGAGGAAGGCGCGGAGCGGCTCGGCTGCGCTCTGGACCACCCGGAGCATCTCCGGGCCCGGGGCCGAGGGCAGCCGCTCTGCGTCAATCCGGGCGAGCATCGCCTCGGCGACCGGGCTCATCACCACCAGCGAGAGCACCGCGGCGAGCCCGGTCAGCACCACCGTGGGCGGCGCCTGCTGGGTCCCGAGCGCCGAGCGGGTGAGCGAGAGGACGACGCTGATCTTGGTGAAGCTGGTGGCCATCACCATGAGGAAGGGGAGCAGGCTCATCCCGGCGAGCAGAAGCAGCAGCGACACCGGGTTCGGCCCCCCCTCGGGGAGCGCGATGGGAGCCGCAAGGAGCAGGCTCACGGACCGTCCTCCAGCGGGAGCGGGGTCACCGTGGCCCCGGTGGTGACGAGGTAGCGGCGCCCGGCCGTCTCGACGAGGACCACCGTGAGCCGCGGTCCGAGCTGCAGCCGCTCGAGGACGCGGACCGGCCGGGGCTCCGCCGGGGCAGACAGGCGCGCCCGGAGCCGCAGCGCCAGGGTGGCCGCCGCGGCGAGCACCGCGGCGGCGCCCCCGCGGAGGTTCGGGCCCAGCACCAGGAGCATCAGGGCCGCCCCAGCGAGCGGGGCGAGCAGCTCGGCCGGACGGCGGAGCACGACGGCCAGACTCATGGCAGAAGCTCCAAGACGCGGGCGGCGACCTCGCTTTCCACCTCCACCAGCTCGGCCCGGGCGATGCGGCGATCTCCCGCGCGGAGGAAGACCGGGTCGCCTGCGCTGACGTGAAGCGGAACGATGGCCCCGGGCTGAAGAGCAGAGACCTCGGCGAGCGACAGCGGAACCCGCGCCAGCTCCACCTCGAGCTCGACGGGCAGTTCGGACAGGGCGGGATCCACGTGCGTGACCTCCTGGGACAGCGCCGGCAGCTCCGCGCCGGCATGGCGAAAGCCCTCGGGGGAGACGGCGCCTTTGAGGACGGCTCCGGGCCGCACGAGCGCGAGGGGTCCGTGCAGGGCCCCGTCCACCAGGTGTGCCCCCGGGAGCACCACCGCCGACCCGGGCAAGGCGGCGAGCTCGTGCGCCCAGACGCCGCCGCAGCGGACGCGCGGCGAGAAGGAGATCTGCGCTCTGGAGGCGACCGGTCCGGCCGGGGGGCGATGCTCCGGCACCGCCAGCGCCACGGCGCGCAGGGCCAGCTCGGGGAGGTGAAGCACGGCACGGCCGCGCAGGGCGGCACACTCCACCCCGAGCTCGAGGAGGAGCGAGGGACGGGACCCCAGCCGCCGCTCGGCGTCGGCGCGGCCGCCACCGACGTCGACCAGCCGGGGGCGCCACCGGGCCTCCGCCGCCCCCACCTCCCGCATCGCCGCGAGCACGCCCAGGAGCAGCTCGGCGAGGAGCGCGCGCTCGAGGCGGGTCACCGCGAGCACCGGGACGTCGGGACCGGGACCCCCGGTCCGCTGGGCGGCGAGCGCCACAGCGAGCCTCGGGTCCAGCTCCAGCACCGCCTCGGCACCGGGTCCACCGAGCGCCGCCGCACAGAAGAGCGTCGCGTGGCCGAGCGCACGGCCAGGGACTGCCGGCGTGTCCGCCATCCGGACGGTGAGCTGAACCTCGACGCCCAGCGCGGCGGTCAATGCGCGGGCAGCGGCCGCCCGGAGGGCGTCGAGCTCAGCCACCAGCGCCGGGCGTCGGCCCAGCAGGAGGCGTGCGCGCCCCACCTTCCGGGTGGTGAGCCGGGCCAGCGGCCAGCGGGTGCTCGGGGCGGAGAGCGCGCGCATCGGACGCCGGGGCGTTGCGAGGCCCGGGCCAGCAGGCTCGAGAGGGAGCCTCCAGCACTCGGGTCCGTGGCGCGGGATGGATCGGCGACGGCCTGGGACGGTCGAGCAGCGCTCGACGCCGCCCCCCAATCCAGCCCTCCGTCACCTTGGCGGAGCAGACCGGCGCGGCCGCGGGCTGTGGCGGCCATCGAGCCCGGTCGTACGCAATCACCTCGGGGCCGGATTGCACGCGGGGTCCACACGCCCCGGCCCTCGAAGTCCCAGCTGGCCTCGAGCGTGAACTTCGCCTGACAGCGGCGATCAGGCTGGTTGAGCACGGTAGCCGCAATGCCGAAGCCAGCCTTGAGCGTCCTGTGGGGTGATGCGGTCCATCGCGGCTGCTATCGCCGCGTCGAGGGCAGCGTGGGTGCGAGCCCGGAGCCGCTTGAGCTCCTGCTTCAGCTTCGACCAACAGAGCTCGATGGGGTTCAGGTCGGGCGAGTACGGCGGGAGAAACATGAGCCTCGCTCCGGCCTTCTCGATCGCCGCGCGAGCGGCCACTGTCTTGTGCGCCCCCAGGTTGTCCCAGACGACGATGTCTCCCTTGCGCAGCTTAGGGACCAGCATCTGCTCGACAAAGGCCTGAAAGACCTCTGCCGATGTTCCGCCCTCGATGGTCATCAGCGTGCGGACGCCATTGGCGTCCATCGCCCCGAGCATGGTGGTGACTGGCCCACGGTTCCTCGGCACCTCACCGCCGGCGCGCACGCCTCTGGGAGGCCGGGCGTACTCCCGGGTCATCCCGATGTGCGAGCCCGCCTCGTCGATGAAGACGAGATGACGAGGGTCCAGGGTCTTTGCCCTCGCGCAAAACACCTCGCGTAGCGCTTGGATTCGGGCGGCGCCTCTCTCGGAGGCAACCAGCGTCTTTTTTTTCGTGTGTACCCCAGCGCTCGTAGCGCCCGGACGATAGTCGCCTTGCTGACGCGCAAGCCGCTCCGGCTGGCGAAGAGCTCCGCGAGCTCCGGCAGTGTGGCGTCGGGCCCGGATTCCACCACCGCCCGGAGCACCTCGAGCCGCTCTCCTCGCACCCAAGCCTTGGGTCCTCCGGCGTGCGGAAGCGCCGCAGCCGACCCCGTCTCCCGCCGTCGTCGGAGCCAGCGGTTGAGGCTCGCTACTCCCACCCCGAACGTGACTGCTACCTCCTTCATCGACTGCTCGCCACGGTCATACGCCGCGAGCGCTCTCATCCTGAGGTCCAGCGACAACGGCCCGGGCATCGCTACCTCCCCGGCACGTCAGATCAAGAGCCTCTGACATTTCGCGATCGACCAGCCTGTACGTCGCTGTGAGAGCACGCTCCTCCACCGCGGCGACCGTCCCCCCCACGCGGGGGAGCCGTCCCTCAGGGGCGCTCGGCCAGCTCGCGCGCGAGCCGGCGCGCCCAGCGCTCCAGCGGCTCGCGCTCCCGAGCACCAGCCCGGGGGGTGCTCGGGGCGCATGCCGCGCGGACCCGGGCACCGAGCGCGCCCGGGATGTCCTCCGCCGCCGCGGGCGCGAGGGGGCCCGGAGCGAACGCCAGCGCCAGCGCCGCGTGGCGCTCGGCGCGCCCCCTGCTTCCGAGCGCACGCTGCAGGCCGAGCGCGCGTCTCCGGAGCGGGTCCGCGAGCCCGGCGAGAAGGCCCGCGGCGCGCTCGCCGGCGAGCGCGACCACCACCTGGACCAGCGGTTCGAGGTCCAGGCCACGGGGACCCGCCCACCGTCCGTCGGGCGCGCTCCGTCCCGGACGCGGGCTCACGCCGTCTCCCGCCGCGCCAAGGGCGACTGCACCACTGGCCGGAGCGCGAGAGACGCGGGTGCTGCGCGGCGCCGGGCACGCCGCCGGGCCCAGAGCACACCTCCACCCGTCGCTCCGCCGAGCGCCAGCACGAGACCGCCGAGAAGGGCCGGCACCCACGCCGACCGCTCCGGCGCGGGCGCGCGCGGTGGCACGGTGGAAACCACCTCGGACACGACCAGCGTCACCGCCGCCGGCTCCAGCCCCTCGACCGAGCCGGCCACCAGCGCCCGGAGCTCGTCCTTCACCGTCTGGAGGTGCGCGGACGCCGCCGGCTGGGCCCGCAGGTAGACCGCGGCCTTGGTCGGCGAGCTCGGCACCCCGGTGCGGGTGGGCTGCGGCCGAACCAGGTGCACCCTGGCCGAGACCACCCCGTCCACCGCCTCGAGCGTGCGCGCCAGCTCGCCGGACTGCGCCTCGAGGAGCAGCGCGTGCTGCTCGACCGGGTCGGGGACGAGGCCCGGCTTCAGGAGCTCGCGGACCCCGGCGGGGCGCGCGCGCGGCAGGCCAAGCTCGGCCAGCACCCGCACTGCGTCGGCCGCATCGACCGACTCGACCTCGACCGACCAGGCCGGGGGGCGGCCCTCCTCCACCACCTTCCGGGCCCGGAAGCCGCGCTCCATCAGCACGGTCTGGATCTCGTTCGCTTGCCGCTCGTCGAGCCCGTGCTGCACCCGCGCCGAGCAGCCGGCGCCCGGGAGCACGAGCGCCACCAGCGCGAGGAGAGGGAGGCGCATCCGTCACACCTGTGTCTGCAGCAAGGTCTTCACCCCGCCGCTGACCCGGTCCAGCACCTTGCCCGCGAGATCCACCGTCTGGCTCGCCTCGGCCACGCCGGCCTGGAGCGAGATCAGCTCCGCCGGTGAGAACGTCCGTCCCGACGCGGCCAGGGCGAGGATGCGGTCCATCCGGGCCTGCGCCGCGGCGACCCGGCCCAGCCATGCTCCAGGTTCCACCCGGGGCTGCGGGGCCGGAACCACCCGGCGGGGCTCGACCTCCACCTGTGCCGGCACCGGGCCTGGCCCCTCCCGGAGCCGGGACTCGAACCGGACCGGCGAGGCGCCGCGCGCCCGCTCTGGCGACGGGACGACGCCCGCTGTTCCGATGCGCTCGATGGCCATGGCTAGCGGACGTTGTTGATGGCCGCCTTCGCCGAGTCCGACCTGACCTTGAGGATGTTGGAGACGGCGGTGAACTGCTGCGCCTCGGCCTGCATGTACTGCTGGATGCGCAGGTAGTCCTGGCTGCTGAGCTCCCCGGGCTGCGACAGGAGCGCGAGCAGGTCCGCGTCGGAGCGGATGGGCTGTGGCCCGCTCCCGCCGCCGGCGATGGCGGACACCGCCGAGGCCACCCCCGAGACGATGCCCCCCACCAGCGCCGCCGGCGGCGCGAGCACTGACAGCGCCCCGCCGGCCCCCCGCGCGAATCCCCCCAGGGCCGAGCCGAGGATGTCCCCGAAGCCCTTCTTCTGTGCCGGCTGCGCGGCGACAGCTCCCGTGATGACTGGCGTCTCCATCCCGACCTCCTCCCCCCTGGCGGGGTGACCTCGCTCCGGCGAGCAGTTCACGGACCGTGCCCGCCGCCCGCCCGGAGGGACGTGACAGCTCGGCACTCCGGGACCCGGGACGGACCGCCCGGCGCGCGGGACGGGCGACGGCGCGTGGCCCCCCTCGCCGCGCACGTTCCGGTGTCCCGGGAAGTTGCCCGGCCGCCGAACCTCCCTCACACTCCCCGGACGGCACCCCGCCCGAGCCCCGTCATGCCGGACTCCCCCGACCTTGGTTCCATTCGAGAACGCCAGCACCCCCGCGTCGCCGCGCACCTCCCGGTCGAGGTCCGCGGGCCGGGGCTGCTCCGCCAGGCCGTGGCCGAGGACATCTCGCTCGCCGGCCTCCGGGTCCTCGGGCTCCGCGCCCCGATGGGCCAGTCGCTGACCGTGGCACTGCCGCTCCCGGGCGACCGGCTGGTGCAGCTGCGTTGCTCGGTGGTGCGCCAGGACCCGACCGGCGTGGCACTGGAGTTCGACGGGCTGGACTGGGACGACCTCTTCGCCCTCGCCCGCTTCCTCCACCCCCGCCTGCCCTAGGGTTCGCTCTCCCCGGTCCGCAGCCGCTCCACCAGCTCCATCAGCTCGGAGCCGCGGAACGGCTTGTGGATGTACCCGTTGGCCCCGGCGGCCAGCGCGGCCTCGAGGTCGCTCCGCCGGGTCTTGGCGGTCAGCATGTAGAGCGGGACGAAGGCGGTCGCCGGGTCCGCCTTGAGCATCCGGCAGACGGTGAGCCCGTCCATCCCGGGGAGCACCACGTCCAAGAGCACCAGGTCGAAGCGGGACTCGCGCGCTCGCCGGAGACCCTCGGCGCCGTTGCCCGCGGTCTCCACCTCCACCGGCCCGTCGTCGAGCATGCTCCGCACGAGCTCGCGGATGACGGGTTCATCCTCCACGACCAGGATCCGGAACGGAGAGCGGGGGTCCACGCGGGGTCAAAGGACGACGTGTAGCACGTCCTCTGCCCCGCAAGGGCCTCAGCGGAGAGGAGACAGCCCCGCCGGGTCCGTCCACCCCTCGAGGCCGTTGGGGAGCCGCACCCGGACGAAGTCGCCCGACCGGTCGAGCATCCGGAGCTTCACCCCGGGGTGGAGCTCGAAGGACACCTTGCTCCGGGCCTCGGGCACCTCGTGCACCGGGAGGGTCCGGGCGAGCACCACCCCCTCGTGCACCGCCTCCTGGCTGTAGAGGTGAGCAGCGAGCGCCGCCCCGGCCGGAGCGCTGAGCACCAGCGCCGAGGCCGCGCCCCCGAGCAGCCAGCCTCGCCAGCGGCCGAGCACCACCCGGGCGGCGAGCAGGAGGAACCCCAGCGCCCACAGCCCGGCGAAGAGCCCGCCCGCCAGGGCCGGGGAGGTGGCCGACGCGACGCGCTCGACGAAGGGCTCCTCGCCCTGCGCACCCACCAGCTGATCCAGCTGCCGCCCGCGGGCGATGGTGAGGTTGGCCTCGACGTCGGAGCCGCCGCCGGCCCGCCGGGCCTGCTCCAGCGCGTACACCGCCTCGCCGATCTTCCCCTGCGCCAGCGCGGTGGTGCCGAGATTGTAGAGGACGTCGGGCCCGTCGTGGCCCTGCTCGACGAGCGTGCGGAACGCTTCCTCGGCGGCCGGGACGTCGCCCCGGCCGTAGGCCTGGAGCCCTTGCTGGAAGAGCAGCTCCGAGTCGCCGGCCATCAGCCGCCCTCCCAGCTGCCGGCGAGGGCCTCGGCGTCGGCGAGCACCGCGGCGCGGTCCATCCGCGCAGCCCCCGGCGCGAAGCGAACCTCGTCGCAGGAGTCCTGTATCCGGGCCACGCGCGCCTGGAGCTCGGGGGGAGCGCCCGCCGCGGCGAGCCGCGCCCGCAGCGTCTCCCGGGTGAGGCCGGTGACCGGACTCCCGAGCCGGAGCGAGAGCAGCTCGGCCACCGCCCCGTCCACTTCGGCCGAGAACACCGCGTCGTCGATGCCCTGCCCCGACGTCCTGAGCGCCGCGAGCCGGGCGCGCGCCCGCTGCTCGCGCCGCCGCCGTTCACCACGCGGGTCCGAGCGCGCCCGGTGTCGCTGAACGGCCTGTCCCGCCAGCGCCCCCACGAAGGCCAGCGGGGGGAGCGCCATGAGCGCGAGGAACCAGCCCCGGCGCCAGGGCGGCGGCGGCCGGTCGAGTACCGCCTGGACGCGGAGCGGGCGCAGCGCGCCCGCGTTCAGCACGTTGCGCGCCGCCGGCTCCTCGGTCCGCCCCGACGCCGCAGCCAGCGCGCTGGCCCCGGTGCCTGGCACCACCGTGAGGGTGAGCGGCCCGGTGCGGCTGCGCTCGTACCGCTGGGTCTCCGGGTCGAAATAGGCCAGCTCCAGCGAGGGGATCTCGAACGTGCCGGTCTGCTGGGGCAGGACGAGGAACTCCTGGGTCCGCCGTCCCTGGATCCGGCCCCGCACGGTGGAGGTCTTGTCGGTGCTGGTCGGCTCGTACAGCTTGAGCGCGGGCGGCACCACCGGCCTCGGCAGGACCAGGTCCTTCACGTTGCCGCGCCCCTCCACCGTCAGGCGGAGGGTCACCGGCGTGCCGAGCTCGGTGCGGACGGACGTCAGGTCGGCACTGAGCGCCCACGCCCCCACCGCGCTGGGCTGGAAGCCGGCGGGCGCGCCGGGAGGCAGCGGCTTGACCTTCAAGGTGAGTGGCTGCGAGGCGCGGTGCTCTCGCCGTCCGGCGAAGAGGAACCCGGTCGTGATGTCCGCCTCGACCGGGCCGATCTCCCGCGGGCCGGACTTCACCGGGAACAGCGCCAGCCGCCGCAGGAGGTACGCACGGTACGGCACCCCGTCCACGGTGCGAGTCTCACCGCTGAGCTCCTTCGGCGTGTCGACGTCCTCGGTCCAGAACCCGTCGAGCCGGGGCATGGTGACCGCGTCCACCCGGCTCAGGTCGACCCGGGCGTAGATCCACAGGGACAGCGTGGCCTGCTCACCCTGGTAGACCTCCTTCTTGTCCAGCTCGCCCCGGAGGAACAGGTCGCGCTCGCCCGCCGCCTGCTGCCGGCGGCGGAACACGTCGAACGGGTTCTCGTCGTCGTCCCCGAACGGGCTCGTCCCCAACGGGTCGGGCCGCGCCCGCGACCCGCCGCCCGGGTCCGGCACGTGACCGGGCTTCACCATCAGGCTGACCGGCTGCGACCTGAACACCCCGCTCGAGGCGTGGAGCTCCGCCGGGGGGAGCACGAGCCGGCCGGGCTTGAGCGCCCGCAGGCGGACGGTGAGGGTGGAGATCTGCTGGACCCGCGGGCCACCGCCGCCGAAGCGGATGCTGCTCTGCACACCGCGGCTGGTCCCAATGGTCTCCACGGTGGGCACGTCGGGAAGCTGCAGCGACGATCCCGCCGGCGCGTCGATCGCTCTCACCGTGAGGACGAAGATGTCGTCGGTCCCCACCTCGGTGCGGTCCAGGTCCTGCGTGACCACCGGCGCGTCGGCGGCCAGCGCGGGCGCGGCGAGCAGCAGGGCGACGGTGGCGGCGAGATGGTTACCAGTCCTTCTCATCGGGCTTTCTCTGCCTCTTCTTCTGCTGGAACCGCCAGAGCTGCAGATTCCTTTCGTTCTGCCGCATGGCATCGAGCAGCCGCTCGGCCTCGCTCCGGTCGAACCCTCCGGCCCGCCCCGTGCCGCCGTCCCGCAGCAGCTCCGGCTCGGGCGCCCCGGCGTCCGGCCGCTGCCCCGCATCCAGGCCCCCGTCCTGCTCGGCCCCCGCCGACCGCTGCTGCTCGGCCCGGGAGCCCCCGTCCCCCTGGCCTGCATCGGCGCCCCCACGGGTACCGGCGTCGCCGGACTGCCCCCCATCGCCCTGCCCCCCGTCCGACCCGCCGTCACGGGGCCCTCCATCCGGGCGCCCCCCATCGGTGCCGCCGTCACCCGATTGCGACTTCGGGGGTGGAATCTTCCGGAGCAGCACCTCGAGGTTGTGGCGGGCGGCCTCGTCGCGCGGCTCGAGCACCAGCGCCTTTCTGTAGGCCCCGATGGCTCCGGGGGTGTCGCCGAGCTGCGCCAGGGCGTTGCCCATGTTGTAGAGGTCTCGCTCCTTGAGCGACGGGCCCGCTGCATCGGCCGCCCGCCGGTATGCCTCCCGGGCCTCGTCGTATCGGCCCAGCCGGTACAGCGCGTTCCCCCGGTTGTACTCCAGCGCGGGATTCCCGGGCGCCTCCTGCTCGGCAGCGGTGAAGTCGCGGAGCGCGTCCTCGAAGCGCCGGTCGTCGTACGCCTTCAGCCCCCGCTCCACCCCGGGTGGGTTGGCCTCGAACGGACCGAGCGCCCGTGCCGGCTCGGCCAGGAGCAACAGGCCTGCGCCAAGGAGCCCGGCGGCGCCACGCCGCCGCCACGGCGCGCCCACCAGCATCCCCAGGACCAGCAGCAAAACCCCGGGGAGCAGAAAGGACTGGAACCGCTCGTCGTAGCGGACGGTGATGCGGCTCTCGAGCTCGGTCTTCTGCAGCCGGTCGATGCGGGCGGCGACCTCGGGGACCGCCACCGCGCTGGTCCGGTGGAAGTACTCGCCGCCGGTGGCCTGGGCGATGGACTCGAGGCCGGCCTCGTCCAGTTTGCTCAGCACCGTCTGCCCCGTCGTCGGGTCCTTCATGTACCCGACGCGGTCGCCCTGCTTGTCGAGCACCGGGATGGGCTCGCCACCGGCGCTCCCGATGCCGACGGTGAAGACCTTGATGCCCACCGCCTTGAGCGCCTCGGTGGCCTCACCCACTTCGCCCGAGAGGTCCTCGCCGTCGGAGAGCAGCACCACCACGCGGTCCTTCGCCCCGCGGTCGGCGCCCTCGAGGACCCGCTGGGCAGTCGTCAGCGCCGCGCCGATGTTGGTCCCTCCCTCCTGCATCTGCTCGGGGTCGATGGCCCGCAGAAAGAGCTTGGCCGCGGCGTAGTCCGAGGTGAGGGGACACTGGACGAAGGCGTCCCCGGCGAAGGCCACGATGGCCACCCGGTCGCCCTTGAGCTCGTCGAGCAGGGTGGACAGCTCGAGCTTCGCCCGCTCGAGCCGGCTGGGGAGCACGTCGCGCGCCCGCATCGACTTGCTCGCGTCGAGCGCCACCACCACGTCGATGCCCCGCTTCTTCGTCAGCTCGGCGCGGCTCCCGCACTGAGGCTGGGCCAGCGCGAGCGAGAAGAGGAGGAGCGACAGGCCGGTGGACACCGCGCGCACCACCGGCCGGGCCACCTCCACCCCCGGGGTGAGGCTGTCCCCCAGCCGCTCGCCGAGGAGCCGCCGCACCCGCGCCCGCCGCCGCGAGGCCGCGAACACCGCCACCGCGCCGACCACCAGCGCCAGGAGCCCCAGGAGGAGCCACTCCGGGGCGCCGAGGCCCACCGGGTAGCCCAGCACCGTGAAGCGCCAGCCGGTCGAGCCGGTCACGGGAACACCCGGAGCACGGTGGAGCGCAGGAGCAGCTCGAGCCCCGCGCAGAGGAACGCGGCGAGGAGGAAGGGCGGGAACTCCTCCCGGTAGTTGGCCGACGCTCCGCCCTCGAGAAGCTTGCTCTTGTCCAGCCGGTCGAGGACCGCGCTCAGCCCGGCCCGCAGCGACTCGCGGTCGGTCGCCCGGTAGTACTCCCCGCCGGTCATCTTCGAGATCTGCTGGAGCAGCCCCGGGTTCACCGCGATGTCCAGGTCGCGGTAGCTCGGGTTGCCGAAGAGGTCGGTCCCGTCCGGAAAGGGCACCTTGCCGCCCTTGCCGACGAGGATGGTGAACACCGGGACGTGCAGCGCCCTGGCCATCGCCGCCGCGTCGAGCGGCGAGATGCGCCCGGCGTTGTTGTCCCCGTCGGTGATGAGCACCACCACCTTGCTCTTGGCGTCCGAGTCGCGGAGCCGGTTGAGCGAGACCGCGAGCGCATCACCGATGGCCGTGCCGTCCTCGAGCACCCGGGTCCGGAGCTGCCTCACCACCTCGCGGAGCACCCCGTAGTCGAGCGTGAGCGGCGCCTGGGTGTAGGCCGCGCCGGCAAAGACCACCAGGCCGATGCGGTCGTTGACCCTGGAGGAGATGACCTCGTTCAGCGTCTCCTTGGCCACGAAGATCCGGTTGTTCGGCCGGAAGTCGGCGGCCTCCATCGAGGTGGAGAGATCGAGGGCGATCATGATGTCGATGCCCTCGACCGAGAGGTCTCTCACCCGGGCGCCCACCGTCTGCGGCCTGGCCAGCGCGACCACCGCCAGGGACACCGCCGCCATGCGGAGCAGCGGGAGCCCCCGGCGGAGGATCCCCCGGAGCCCCGGCCCCCCGGCGGCGAGCGCCCGGGCGACGGGGTAGCGCAGGGCCGCCACGCGGGTGCGGGCGGTCCACAGCGACCAGGCGCCCACCAGGGGCACCAGCACCAGGAGCCAGAACGCCTCCGGGCTCTTCCAGGTGAGCGGCGTCACGCCCGGGCGACCTCCGGCGCCGGCGGCGGCCCGGGGGCCGTGGGCGGCGGCCGCGGGCCAGTGGCGTCGACCAGCGACCGGGCGAACGCCAGCGCTCCGGTGCACGCCGGCACCGGCACCTCCCCGCGCGCGTACCGGGCTACGTCGCACTGGTCCACGAAGCGACGGAGCGCGTCCGGGTCCACGCCGGCCAGGGCGCGCCGCTCCACCTCGCGCAGGAGCTCACCGCTCGTGCACTCCAGCGCGTCGAAGGCGAACCGCTCGCCGAGGTAGGCACGGACCAGCCCGTTGAGCCGGAAGTGAAACTCGCGCTGGAGCCCCCGCTGGGGAAGCCCTTCTGCCTCGAGCGCGTCCAGCGCCTGCCGGGTGCGCTCCTCGAGCGGGAGCGGCGGGCCCGGAGCAAGGGCGGGCCTCGGGCGCGAGAGCCAGGCACGGCGGGCGAGCCAGAGGAGCGCAACCACCGCCGCCGCTCCGGCGAGCCACCACAGGAGCCGCCAGCTCCGCACCGGCACGTCCTCGTTGGGCTTGATGTCCTCCAGCTTGGCGCCGAGCTGGTCGGCGTTCTTCGGAAGGCTGCTCCTGGCCTCGATGTCCGGGCCGTCGATGCGGGCCACGCCGGCGCCCGAGGCGTCCACCACGTCGAAGGTCAGCGCGGGAAGCACGTGGCTGCCGAGCTCGAAGAGCGCCATCTTGAGGAGGTAGGTGGTGGTGCTCTCGGCCTTTCCGTCGGAGCGCGCCCGGGTCTGCTCGAGGAGCTCGTAGCCGCCCAGGTCGCGGGGGGTGCGCAGCTCCCAGCGCTGCCCGGGCGGATGGCGCAGCCGGATCTCGTAAACGAACGGCTCGCCCAGCCGGACCGCCTCGGGGATGACCTTCCGGTCCACCGAGAGCGGCTGCACGGTGCGCTCGGGGCCTGCGTCCGGCGCGGCTGCGGTCGTCGCCGGGGCGGGCGTCGCCGTCTGGGCCAGCGCCGCGGCCGGGGGAAGCAGGAGGAGCGCCGCGAGCGCCCCGAGCCCGACCGCGCGGCGGGCGTCGACCGCCGAGCCCCGATCCGCGGCGCTCGAGCGACGCCGCCGCGCCGGGGAGCCGGGACCCGCGGCCGTCGGGCGATGTCCCTGGTGCAGGCCCCGAGCGCTCACGCCGCCAGCCTCCGGGCCCGGGCGCGGAAGAAGCGGACCAGCGCCTCGCCGTGGTCCTCGCCAGCGCGGAGCTCCACCGAGTCCAGCTCGAGCTTGCGGAACACCCGGATACGCTCCGCCCGACCGCGCGCCACCGCCGCCTGGAACGCCCGGCGCACCGCCGGCGAGGCGCTGTCCACCAGCGCCCGCTCGCCGGTCTCCGGATCCTCCACCTCGACCAGGCCGAGCGCGGGAAACGACTCCTCCATCGGGTCGCGCAGCACCACCGGGACCACGTCATGCTTCAACCGCGCGGTCCGCAGCGGCGCCTCGATGCCCTCGAGCAGGAAGTCCGAGATGACGAAGAGCACCGTCCGCCGCTTGGTCACCCGCGACAGCCAGGCCAGCGCGAGCGAGAGGTCGGTTCCCTTCCCCTCGGGCCGGAAGGAGAGGATGTCGCTCACCAGCCGGAGCACGTGCTTTCTGCCCTTGCGCGGGGGAATCACCTTCTCCACCCGGTCGCTGAAGAGCAGGAGCCCCACCCGGTCGCTGTTGGCGATGGCCGAGAAGGCGATCTGCGCCGCGACCTCGGCGGCCATCTCCGACTTCCGCGTCCCTCGCGAGCCGAACTCCCCGGACGCGGACACGTCCACCAGGAGCACCACGGTGAGCTCGCGCTCCTCGGTGAACACCTTCACGTGCGGGGCGCTGGTGCGCGCGGTGACGTTCCAGTCGATGGAGCGGATGTCGTCGCCCGGCTGGTAGGGCCGCACCTCGCTGAACGCCATCCCTCGTCCCTTGAAGACCGAGTGGTACTGGCCGGCCAGGAGCGCCGAGACGACCTGGCGGGTGGCGATCTCCAGGCGGCGGATCCGCCGGATGAGCTCCCGGGGAAGCATCTAGCGCCTCGACCGGAGTGTACTGATCGCTGCGATGGCCGATCCTCTCGCTGCGACGCGCAGCCTCGTCGCTCCGCTGCTCGACGTGCCCCGAGGCACGCCTCCGCGGCTCGCTCCTCGTGTGCGCCCTCTCGCTTCGGTCTCTGCCATCTCGCTGTGCTCACGACACTCCGGTCGAGGCACTAGGCCGCTCTCACGGCACCTCGACCTTGTCGAAGACCCGCTGCACCACCTGCTCCGGCGTCAGCTCCTCGGCCTCGGCCTCGTAGGTCAAGGTCACCCGGTGGCGGAGCACGTCCATGCCCACCGCCTTGACGTCCTCGGGGGTGACGAAGCCGCGGTGGCGGAGGAAGGCGTGGGCCCGCGCGGCCAAGGAGAGGAACAGGGTGGCCCGGGGGCTCGCGCCGAAGTCGATGGCGTCCTCGAGCTCGGAGAGGCCGAAGCGCTCGGGCTCGCGCGTGGCCCAGACGATGTCGAGGATGTAGTCCTTCACCTTGTCGTCGACGTAGATCTGATGAACGACCTCGCGGGCCGCGCCGATCTGCTCCGGAGTCACCACCGGGGTCGCCCGGGGGGCTTCCACACCGGACATGCGGTCCATGATCACCCGCTCCTCCTCGCGGGTCGGGTAGCTCACCACCACCTTGAGCATGAAGCGGTCCACCTGTGCCTCGGGCAGCGGGTAGGTCCCCTCCTGCTCGATGGGGTTCTGGGTGGCGAGCACGATGAAGGGGCTCGGCAGCGCGTAGCTGTGCTCGCCGATGGTGACCTGCCGCTCCTGCATCGCCTCGAGCAGCGCGGACTGCACCTTGGCCGGAGCGCGGTTGATCTCGTCGGCGAGGATGACGTTGGCGAAGATGGGGCCGTGGCGGACGGTGAACTCGCCGGACTGCTGGTTGTAGATCATCGTCCCCACCAGGTCCGCGGGCAGCAGATCCGGCGTGAACTGGATGCGCTGGAACCGCGCGCTGATCCCATCGGCGAAGGTGCGGACGGTGAGCGTCTTGGCCAGCCCCGGCACGCCCTCGAGCAGCACGTGCCCGTTGGAGAGCAGGCCGATCAGCACCCGCTCGATCATCTGACGCTGTCCCACGATCACCTTCCCCGCCTCGGCGGAGAGGAGATCCACGAACGCGCTTTCCTCCCGGACCCGCTCGGTGAGGGCACGGATGTCGATGTTCAGAAGTGGCTCCTGGGGTTGTGCGGGCGGCGGACTGTAGGTTCCTGGCCTTGGGCCCCGCAACACATGGGACTCACTCACATTCCGCGACGCGGCAGCCACACGCTGCACGGTGGGACGGTTCACTGGAGGTACGTCCGTTGACAACCCACGCCCCCGGAGTGGTCTCCTCTCCTACGCTGTGAGCAAGGGGAGGTCGCCGTCGTGATGACGTCATCGCGGGCCGAGGCGCTGATGCTCCTGCCTGACTGGGCCAGACGCCTCTCGGCGAAGGGGGCGGTGGACTTCACCGAGACCCTGCACGGCACCTGGCGGCGCGACGGCGAGGAGCTGGATCGGCCGATCCAGCTCGTCCTCCGGCACACCGCGACCAGCGCGCGCCGGCTACTCGAGTCGGGCGCGATGGAGACCGAGGGCGAGGTGTCGCTCGATGGTCTGACCTCCCCGGTCCGCGGCACGCGGCGGGTGTCCTGGCGGACAGGGCGGGTGGACATCGACCTGACCTCCGAGGGATTCCGCTTCATCGGCGGGCTCCACAACCTCCTCTGGAGAGGTGAGCCGCACCGGTTCCGGATCGAGGCGCTGGACGGAGCGCCGGTGGGTGACGCCATCCTCCGTCCGCGTCGGGCGGCAGAGCCCGAGGGACGCGCCGCCGGGTCGGCGGCTCCCTAGTCCTTCCCTAGTCCTCGTCGCCCAGATCGTCGTCGTGCGCCGGCGGCGCTCCGGACTCCTCCGAGGCCTCGACGTCGAAGTCCGGGGCTCGCCGATCGGCGAGCGCCTCCTCACCGAGCCCGGGTTCGAAGCCACGGAGGAAGGGAGCGGCGGAGGAGGTGACCACCACCGCCGCCGCGAGCCCGCCGAGCGCCTGCCGCCCGCGTGCATCGGTGGCCAGCGCGCGCTCGAAGAACCCCGGAGCGCGCCGCTCGGCCCTCGCCGCCGCGCGCATCAGCACCGCGGCGTCGGAGGGAACGACCGCGCCCGCCTCGAGGGCAGAGAGCGCCGCGCGGAGCCGGTGGAGCACCTCGGCCCGGGCCGTCTCCCCGAGCGCGCCGAGCCCGTCGGTGTGGGCAGCCGAGAGTGCCTCGGGAGGGGCGGTCCCGAGAAGGTAGCGCCACCGGGCGAGGACCTCCTCGCCGGTGAGGGGCCGGGCCTCAGAGGCATCGGGTGTGCGGCGGCCCCGCAGGAGCCGGTCGAGCAGTCCCATCCTACCCAGGGATGAAACACCGGGCGGACGCCTCGCGCTAGGCTGCGCCCCCCGGATGTCCAGCCGCCGCCCTCCGCCGCGCATCCCCACCGGGGAGCAGTTCCACGTCCCGGGCGCCCGGGTCTACGGCGCGCCGCTCGGGCCGGCCATCAACAAGCGCGCCGAGGCGATGGCCCGGGTGGTCTACACCGCGGTCCACGAGAACCGGGCCTTCGACGAGGGCGACGACCGGCGAGGCCACGGACGGGACCACGCCACCTGGGTCTTCTCCGAGGAGCCGGGCCTGGAGGAGGGCCTGTTCCAGGGCGGCCTCGAGCTGATGATCGACGCGCGGCTCGAGCCCGGCGCGGCCATCGGCCTCCACCGGCACGCGGCGACCGAGGAGGTCTACTACCTGCTCGAGGGGCAGCTCTCGATGACCACGGTGCTCGCCGACGGCCGCGAGGTGAGCGCCACCTTGCGCCCCGGCGACGCGCACGGCGTGCGGCTCGGTGAGGCGCATTTCGGACGGGCCGGCGCCGAGGGTTGCCGGTTCCTCGCGGTGGCGTTTCGGAGGCGGTGAGTTCGGACGACCCATGGGCATTCCTGCTTGGACGGCCGACCAGTGGATCGCCCTCGTCGCCTGCACCGGCGAGTTCCTGTTCGCCGGCGTGGCGCTCACCCGGCGCGACCCGGACCGGCTGGCCACGCTCGCCGGCATCCTCAGCCTGGACATCGGCGCCTGGAACTTCGCCGAGTTCGCGTACTCGGTCTCGGGGCAGCTCACCTGGCAATGGCTCGACGTCAGCGCCTCCCCCTGGACTCCCGCCCTGGCGCTGGGGTTCGTGGTCACCTTCGTCGGGCAGCGCCGGAGGCACCGGCGGTGGCTGAGGCTGACCTACGCCGGCTTCGGGATGCTCTCCTCGGTGGGCATCCTGGCCTTCTTCCTCCATCCGTTCAGGCAGGTGGTGCTCGGCCCGTGGTGGTCGGCGATCTTCCTCGTCCTCCTCGTCCCCACCACCGCGTTTCTGATCTGGCTGCTCCTGGAGCATCTGCGGCGGCTCCCCCGCGGCCTCGAGCGGGACCGGACCCTTCTTCTCACCGCGGGGCTCGGCATCGCCTGCGCCGGAGGGCTGACCGATCTCCTCGCCGGCGTCGGCGCGCCGGTGCCGCGGCTGGCGACCTTGGGCGTCCTCGCGGGCAATGGCGTGCTCCTGGTGGTCGCACTGCGGCTTCGCTTGCTGGACGAGGCCCCGCCCACCCAGCGGATGTTCGTCGCGCTCGCCCTCGCCCTGGGGGCGACCGCGGTGCTCGTCTCGGGATTCCGCGCGCTCCCGCCCCGGCCCGCCGTCCAGCTGTTCGCCTCGCTGGCCCTGATCACCCTTCTCCTCGGCCTCGGCGTTCCGCTCTGGCGCAGGGGCCACCGCGCGGCGCAGCGGCTCCTCCCGCTCGTCACCCTGGGCCGGATGTCGGACCAGCTTGCTCATGACCTTCTGAACCCGCTTGCAGCACTGGACGGCACGGTGGCCCTGCTCCGGCACGATCTCGCGAGGGGAGCCGTGGTCGAGGAGCGGCACGTTCAGCAGCTCGAGCGTCTGGACCAGCAGGTGGAGCGGATGAAGAGGGTGATCGAGCGCTACCGCCGGCTGGGGGTGATGAAGGTCGAGACCCGGCCGGTCGACACCGGCGTGCTCCTCCAGAGGGAGCTGGCCACCGACCATCTCGCGAGGCAGGGCATCGAGCTTCGGACGATGCTCGCCTCCGGCCCACTCGAGGCAATGCTGGACGAGGAGATCTTCTCGGTCATCGTGCACAACCTGGTCCGGAACGCGATCGAGGCGATGCCCGAAGGCGGCACGCTCACCATCCGCGCCGAGGCCGTGCAGACGCCGGTTCCGGGCGTACGTCTCCAGATCGAGGACACCGGGTGCGGCATGAACGCCCGGGTGCTGGACCGGGCGTTCGAGGAGCATTTCACCACCAAGCCCAGCGGGACCGGGCTGGGCCTGGCGTTCGTGCGCCAGGCGGTGGAGGCCCACCAGGGGACCGTCCAGCTCCACAGCCGCGAGGGGCAGGGAACCCGGGTCGAGCTGTTCTTCCCCGGCCAGAAGACGTGAGGCCGCTGGCTCCGTCCGGCGCACCCGGATCAGCCGCCGTCCCGGAATAGCCCGAGATCGATCGCCTCGGCCATCGCCCGGTGCCCTCTGGCGCTCAGGTGCAGGTGGTCGCCGCCGTCGTGGTCAGGCAGCAGGCGCGGCGGGTGGCGCGGGTCGCGCAGCGCGGCGTCGAAGTCGATGACGGCGTCGAAGCTGCCGGGGGTCCGGATCCACGCGTTCACCGCCTGCCGGACGGCCTCCTTCTCCACCGTGAAGTACCCCGGGCTCTTGGTGCCCTCGAACGGCAGCAGGGTCCCGCCGTAGATCTTCATCCCGGCCGCGTGGGCCCTGGCGATGAGCCGGCGGTACGCCTCGATGAGCTGTTCGGCCGTGACCGGGGGAGCGCCGGGCTCGACGGAGCCCGGAAAACCGAGGTCGTTGATTCCCTCGAGCACGATGACCCAGCGGGCGCCCCGGCGCGCGAGGACGTCGTGCTCGAAGCGGTCGAGCGCGCTCGGGCCCATGCCGTCCCGGAGAAGGCGGTTCCCCCCGATGCCCGCGTTGACCACCGTGCGCGCGCTGGCGCGCTGGGCGCGGAGACGCCGGGCGAGCAGCTCCGGCCATGGCTCGTCGGTGTACCCCTTCCCCTCGGTCAGAGAATCCCCGAACGCCACCACCACGCCGAATGTGCTCGACCCAGGGAGGCCAACCGCCCGCACATACCGGCCGAGCAAGGGCACGGCCAGGGCGAGCGCGCAGGC
>Ga0335070_10000178_pt1 | contig 72698 bp, 74 predicted proteins | sample Lox_Sample_13_FD_206722 | JGI IMG/M metagenome (GOLD analysis project Ga0335070, IMG submission 206722) | Soil microbial communities from Loxahatchee National Wildlife Refuge, Florida, United States - Lox_Sample_1.3 | ecosystem: Environmental > Terrestrial > Soil > Wetlands | place: USA... | reverse complement strand
CGGTTCTCTTTCCCCTTGCTTTTCTTCTTAACTTCCTCTACATTCTCCATGGGTACACTCCTTTCTCTCTCAGGAGTGTCACCCATTTTACCCTTCTTCTTTACATTACGATCTGGTAGTTAGCCCAGGAATGCGTGGGATGCTTCTCAAGGAGCCGAAACCCCATGGATTGACATAGCCCGCCAGCTTGCGGGGGATGATGGGATTTCTGCATTGGGCCCAGAAGCAAAGACAAAAGCACCAGGAACCGATAACCTCCGAAAGCTCATCGATAAAGCAGGGGGTCATGTATTGATCCTGTGTGATGAGGTCCTTAACTTCCTGAGCCGACATCGTGATAGAGCTGATTCCTTCCGGGATTTCCTTGCAAACCTTGTAAGAACTTTGACTGGAACAACAGGAAGCGCTGCGATGATAAGTTTGCCGCAGAGCAAGCCGGAGATGAGCGACTGGGATTTAAGATGGCAGGATATTGTAGTCAAAGAAGTGAATCGAGTGGCTAAGAACCTTATTTCAAATGATGAGGCAGAAATTAGCGAAGTCGTTCGGCGCCGACTTTTTGAGGATTTGGGAAATGAGCGTACACGGAAAAATGTGGCCAAAACTTTTGCCGATTGGTGTTTTGAACATAATGCGCGACTTCCACTTGAATGGACGGCTGTAGATACGGCGACTACTGAAATAAAAGCCCTTGATTATCTGCAGAAACGATTCGAAGCCTGTTATCCGTTTCATCCTTCTACGCTATCCGTCTTCCAAAGGAAATGGCAGGTCCTTCCTCAATACCAACAGACACGCGGAACTCTGGCCATGCTCGCTCAGTGGATATCTATCGCATATCCTGAAGGTTATAAGAAAGCGCGGCGCGAACCCCTTATTACCCTGGGCTCAGCCCCGATGGATGTACCTGCATTTCGAGGTGTAGTTCTAAGTCAACTTGGTGAGCCAAGGCTCGTTCCTGCAATTGATGCAGATATTTCGGGGCCGCAATCCCATGCCCGGGCGCTCGACGTCGACACAAAGGGGCCCTTAAGAGATATCCATTGCAGGGTAGCCACCACAATTCTTTTTGAATCCTCCGGGGGCCAGGTGGAGAAATTAGCTCACCTTCCAGAGTTGCGCTTTGCCTTAGGAGAACCAGAGGTTGATACTACATCCATTGACAATGCAGCTTATGCGCTTGAGTCAAAAGCCTTCTTTATCAGCCGCGTAGGTTCAGATGGTTTTAGAATCTATCATAAGGCAACGATCCGAAAGGCGGTCAACGACCGGCGCGCTTCTCTTGATGAAGATGAAGAGATCAAACCCACCATGAAGAGTCTCGTGAAAAAAGAGTTTGAAAGAGGCGTAAGCATTCCCTTCGTACCCTTTCCAAAGGATGGCTCTGTTATTCAAGACTCTCCTAAACTGACCCTTGTTCTAATGGACGCAGAGTTGGAGTGGAGCGGAACTGGGCCGCTCCGGCAGCAAATTGCCGAATGGACAAGGCAGCATGGAAAATCTCCTCGGCTCTATCCAGGATCGCTCATATGGTGTTTAAAGAAACCGGGACGTGATCTCAGGGACAAGGTGGAACTCTGGCTTGCATGGAAAAGGGTTTTTACTGAGGTCACAGAAGGAACTCTGGGCGCTGATTTTGACCGGGCAGACCGTGCTGATATACAGAGCAAAGTCAAAGATGCGGAAGAAGATGCCAAGGATGAAGTATGGGGAGGATATCGTTTTGCAGTTATCCTTGATAGCCGTGAAGCCAACGGTCTCAAAGCCATTGACTTAGGCGCAGGCCATGCAAGTAGTGGAGAGACCCTTTGTGGAAGGATCATTGCAGCTTTGAAGTCACAAGCTCTTCTTAATGAATCGGTGGGAGCCGGTTATTTAGAAAGGAACTGGCCACCAGCACTTAAGGAATCTGGAGCATGGCCGCTTGCAAGTCTTCGGCAGAGTTTTCTAAATGGGTCATTAACGAGACTAATAGACCCGGATTCAATCTTACGGAACAAAATTGTTGAATTTGTGGACAAAGGTGATTTGGGACTTGGATCCGGTCAAAAAACAGATGGCACGTATGACCGGATCTGGTTTGAGGAACAGATTTCTTCCGATGAAGTTACGTTCGAGGCCGGCGTTTTCTTGTTGACAAAAGCCAAAGCAAAAGCTCTCAAGGCTGCCGCCAAGGGGGAGGCTGGAGCCGTGGTGACTCCAGTTACTCAACCAGTGCCCGAGGAGGTCAAAGAACCTGAAAAAGGTGAATTACCAGGTCCCGGGATTCAAACAAGAACACTTCGATTGGTTGGTACCGTACCCCCAGAAATTTGGAACCGATTAGGCACAAAGATCATCCCCAAACTCAAATCAGGTTCGGACCTCAAAATTGGAGTTGATTTTTCAGTTACAGTGAATGCTGAATCGGCGAGGAGTATAGAATCCGACCTCCGCCAAATCCTGGAAGACTTAGGATTGAAGGGCAAAATCCAAATCGAATAATCATAGTGATGCCCAAGGAAGGGTATAAAAACGTTTTTGTAATGTCTTTAATGGTGTTTCCAAAAATTCTTAGAGGAGGACGTCTAAGAATGAGAACACAAACCTTAGCCATAAGCGATTTCGACAAAGTTGACGAATACCCCTGTTGCGAAATCTGTAGCAGGCAGATTTCAGCCGCTGAAGGAGGCGGGACAATAAAGCTCCTCAAGAACAGTAATGGGGGAATAATGTTCGCATGTCACCCGGAATGTAACCCGAGGGATTTTTTTCAGGTCGAACGGATGAAGAATAACGATCATCTTTTGTATGGAATGGACTTTGTTTTTGCTGGGTCTAGTTTCAGGTGTACTAATTTCCCTAGAGATGGCAGAGTAAAGCTCGCAGACAATTCAGGACATGAAGTGGAGAAGGGGCTGAATGAAATTTCAGTTGAAATTGATGGAGAGATAGTAAGAATAGGCTAGTAACATGGGCATGGGGGCATAGCTAACGAAAACAATTTGTCAGAAATTGTTGAGTGATCCTTATTGGTAGTAACCCCTCAAAAGCCAACCTTAAAGCAGACCGAAATGGCTACTTCAGAAGATTATCTAAAGAAAATAATTTTTTACTTCCTAACCCTTGACAGGACAAAGACAGGTGAAACCGCGAGTTTCAAAGAGACGTCGCACAATGATCTCTGCAGAATGCTAGCCGAAAGAATTGAGGAAATCTTATCATATTTCCAAAGATATAGGAAAATTGCTTATAACCTTCATGGACTTAAGGAAGCAGGATCGGACGTAGCATTAAGATACTACTTGGACGATGAGAGTCGCTTCATTTGCTTTCAAATAAAATCATACGGGGATTTGAAGGAGGCTGATTACCTAAAAAAGATCAAAGCCCAGTATGTGGATAGCCGGAATAGATACGATTTTCAGGATTACTATGTTATTTTGGCAACCGATGAACACGCGGAAAGAAGGAAAATAGCAGGCATTAAAGCGGATTTAATCAAGACTCCCAGACTGACGATTATTGACCCGTCACAATATTTGTTTTTCTCACTGTTAAAGCCAGCTCATGTGGGCGCAAGAGTAAAAGCTTTCGTTGAGGATGGTGATTTAGTAGTTAACGAAGCATTGAAAAAAGTTGTGGGATTACCTAAGACTCAATATTGTCTCATCTTTCTAATTCTTGATCTGTCAATCAGGAAATGTTTCTCAGTGGTTTTAGAAAAAACAGATATTCTCTCCTGTAGCTATTTGAGAGACGTCTATGAGTCATTTTCAGATGACGATGTGGATAAAGAGGAAGAGGAGGAAGAAGAAGAATTTGTATCTTATAAAAGCAACGAATTTGTCGAAATGGTTGACGAGGATTTGGAATTCTTATCAGGAAGGGGGTACTTTGATTTTGATTCAGAACCGGGGAAGATTATTCTTGATTACGATTTTCTGAAAGCAATTGTGTGTTTAATTTTGGAGGGGCAACTAAGATATGAATTTAATACCCAGGAGACAATAGAATACGTAGAAGAACTTCTTTTTGGATAAGAAGAAGGAAGGTATCTGTGGGAACCTTGGGGACGTTCGTGCAGAGAGTGCCGCCTGCCGGTCGGCAGGGAATTCGGCCCAGTGAAGTTTGCTTCCGCATCGCACGGGCCAGGGATTGCGGAGACCATTAATCATTAAGGTGTCTGATCTACCTCTTGACAATGGGGGGGCAGATTCCCTATTAGAAAAAGGTGGAATTAAGGGATCCTTTCGTGTATGATAAGATTAAGTTAAGTGGGGTGATAGGGATGAGACCAGCAAGAAAGGTAATCGATCCTGAAGATTATATTCTCTCTGTCCTTTCTCCTGAGGATAGATTAGATGCAGCCTTTAAAATTGCCAGAGAAGCATTTAAGGGAACAAAGCTAACAACAAAGGATATAGATAATGCTGTTAGTTTGGTAAGGAGAAAGGCCTACGGAGGGAAGAAATAAGGTAGTCATTGATACGGGCGTACTTGTTTCTGCCTTTGTCTTTGGAGGTATTCCAGAGAAAGCTGTAAAAAAAGCATTTGCAGAAGCTGACTTATATGTTTCCCCACTCCTACTAAAGGAATATCGTGAAGTTCCTTTAATCCTCATAGACCAGGGCAAACTCACACAAGCTCAATTAAAGACATTGATTTCTGGGTTAGCCGCTTTCGTGACCAGAACTATCGTTGTTAATCCTCGGACGAGGCTATCCATCTGTAGGGATCCCGCAGACAATATGCTTCTTGAATGTTGCTTCGAATCGAAGGCAGATATTTTGGTCAGCGGCGATAGGGATCTTCTCGACATTAGAGGTCTTCCATTTGATCTTAAGATATTAACTCCGAGAAAATTCTTAGAGCTTGGTAGTAAATGAGGGTACAACTCATTTTACTATGAGGTATCAACCATAAGAAACTTAGCCCTGAATCCATTTCATTAACGAAAGTGCTTAATGTGTTTAGTGAATAGCGATGGCTACGATGGTGCCCCGTGATATTGAGGAGTTTGGGACAGAAGGGGAGAGGACCTTCTACAAGTTCCTCGAGGGAGTGGCCAAGCCGGATGCGCACTACCTCTTCGTTGGTCATTGGGTAATTGGCTCAATCATTGGTCATTTGATCATCAAGTCATCGAATAATTAAAGGCTGAAGGCGAAGCAGTTATTTTGACTGGATTTTGTAGAGCGCCTGACTGGCCGGCGAGATGCGCTGCCGAGCGCACAGTATGAATGACACTTACGTTTCCGGGAAGCATCATTTTGGGTGCTTCCATTTTTCAGTCAAATGTCTAAGACAGTTAGATTCGGCCTTCTTTGTTAACTTGCTCCTTACTCCCTGACTGAATTATTCAGTCAAGTTTTAGAAGGGAAATGAAGGACAACCACCATTTTCTATAACAATTTAGAAGATCCAAATGCCTAAAGAACATGGAAAAGTAAAATGGTACTTGAGACCGATTAGTGTCATTCTTCTCCTATTTTTCGTATTGGGACCTTTTGGCCTCCCATTGCTTTATAAAAGTCCTGCATTTAGCAAAACATTAAAAATAATACTAAGCATTGCTGTAATTATTTACACATCATATCTTATCTTCGCATCGTTAGAAATTGCGAGACAACTTTATGGTAGGATGGGTGAATTACAAGATATGCTAGAGTTAGGAAGGTGAGGGGCTTGACCTTGGACAGAAGTTTTAAAACAAATTTGGGGAACCCCCCTATTTTTAGAAAACCCAGTGTCATCCATAAAAAAGTTGGCCATTCATTAAGTAAACGAGTTAATGCGTCAATGAGTTAATGGGTTATTGAGTAATTAATTCACAAACCGTAAAGCGAGGCAGTTACTCCTGACTTCATTTTGAAGTCAAGTCCTATAAATTCCCCGGTCTTTTCAAATACCAATGTTCCTTGTCTTTTTCCAAAGTCCCTGTTGAGACCCCTTTGCATTATTCCCACATTTGTAGTAACATTATTTTCGGAGGTGAGTAAAATGAAATTCGTAGGTGTCAGGGAGTTCAAACAGGATGTGGTCAAATATCTAAATGGAGGCAACGAGATCGTTGTCATGAAACGTAAGAAACCGATTGCCCGCCTAACCCCTGTCCAGAAAGGCAGTGGAGAAATTATCCTTCTTGAAATTGGAAGGGTCCTGGCAGAAGCCGGGATCTCAAAAAAGGAAGCCCTCAAAGCCCTCGACCGTGCCAGGCGGGAAATCTATGGCTAAAGTCGTTATCGATGCCAACGTGATCATCTCGGCTGCCTTTGGGGGAAAACCCTTAGAGGCTGTTGTTCGGGTATTGGAAGACCATGCGGTCTATCTTTCTGACACTGTCGAACGAGAGCTCCAAGGGGTCATTTCGGGACTTTCGAAGAAACTTTCAAATGACCAAGTTCTATTTCTCCGGGAGAAAATCCAACAATTGTTAAGTTTGGCGAAGCACATTTCTATTTCAACTCATGTGGTTTTATCAAGGGATGCTAAAGATGACCATTACCTTTCACTATGCAAAGAGGCGAAAGCGGATTTTTTGATTACCGGGGACAAGGACTTGCTCAGTATTTCGCAGGACAAACTGAGAGCCAATGGAATTTCATGTAAGGTTGTTTCTCCACAAGAATTTTTAGAATCTATCTCTTGAAGAGGTAAGGGTGTCATCCATAAAAAAGTTGGTCCTGCCCTGAAGCGTAGCGCCAAGGGCATTGAGAATTACCTGAGAGTCAAAGCTCAAAGTTTATAACTGAAAGCGCGGCAGTGATTTCTGACTAATTTTTTAGGTATGAATTCCAAAGCGCCTGACTGAATTTCTCAGTCAGTTTCTTTAAAGAATAGAGGCGATAATTGATGGAGAGACGTAAGGAAGAAAGGCATGTTGTGCCTGAAATATACGGGAAGTACATAACATTCAAAGTCAGGAAAGGCTCCGGTGATTTTGTGGATGCCGAACTTTTCAATTTTACCCCCAATGGGATCAGGATAAAAAGTCGATATGAGTTACCGTTCGATTCAATCATTGAGTGCATGGCCTCATCGCCTAAGTCCCTTACAAAACAAATTTTCTTCACAGGAAAGATTAGATATTGTATTCAGGAAGAGCCAATGGGAAATTATCTCATCGGGGTAGAGATCATTGAAACGGGTGACAAGGTATGGTTTGCTCTCTTTTTAAAGGTCCATGATTTTATAAAGGGAAGGATCGGAGAGATTTTTTAATGGGCGTAGGAGGAGCCGCGGGCACAAGTGTCATCCATAAGAAAGTTGGCCCGCTCCGATTATCAACTTGATTCACATTTCAAGGCCCGACGTTTTGTGGGTTATCGATTCTCAACCGTATGGCAAGGATAGTCAATTTGCAGGAATTAAAAAAGTTTCTCTCGAGAAAGGGAAAAGATAGAATCGTTCTTACCGGGGGATGCTTTGATATTCTCCATGTAGGTCATGTGAGGTTTCTCTCCGAAGCCAAAAAATTGGGAGATTACCTGGTAGTCCTTTTAGAAAGCGATAAGAACGTAAAGAAACTTAAAGGGGAAAGTAGGCCTGTCTTTATTCAAAAAGAAAGAGCAGAAATGCTCTCTGCCCTTGGAAGCGTGGATCTAGTCATGCTTCTCCCGGCGATGGGAAATGACAGTGATTATTTGAATCTGATTAGGATAATCAATCCAGATATTATTGTAGTCACAGAGAACGATCCTCTTATTGAGAAGAAACGAGGCCAGGCAAAACAAATCGGAGGGGAATTGAAAGTTATCTCATTTATAAAGACGTTTTCCAGCTCAAAGCTGGCCAAAATTATAGGAGTGCGTTAGTGGCCTTGGGGTCAGGCTTAAAAACATGCATTTGGTAAAGAGAGCGGTGTCATCCTTAAAAAAGTCGGTCCGTTTGAATTGCGGAATGCGGAATGCGGATTTTGGAATGCAGAATTTACATATAAGCAGGGTCAGGTGCTGGTAATTCGCATACAACCCTAAAGAATAGGTGTCAGGTCTACAGGGCGTGTTGCCCGATTATTGGCTACGCTGATGGGATTACAAGCAGAGCTGCCACCCCTGGATTTCGGTGGTCTGAAGGGACATAGAAGGAAAGCGTACTATGAGGCAATACGGGCTGGCCTGGATCAAGACTACAAACCGATGGAGGATGTCTTTAGCGGCGTGATTCGGAAGACTTTGCGGAAACGTAAAACCTAATATTTTTATTAGAAATAGATAGTGATTTTTCCAATTCGTCCCAATCCAAATGGACGCCTTCGATTGCTGTCGAAGAAACGACTGTTTTGGCGAGTAGCGTTTCTCTCCGTTTTGAATCTCTGAGATAAGAATTCGTCGTGATCAGGGAGTCTTTACGCATACTTCTTGTTAACATATTTTTGGCTTTCAGTCTATAAGACAATGTGAGAGGATAGGGTCAGGCCTCGGCAATTTGGTAATGAAATTGTATGGCTCGAAGAGATAGGCTAAACTGAGGGACGTTGATCGCAACAATCGCAAATATAAATTCTTTGGGTATGAGTAGCATCATTATTTGGTCATTCAGTCATTAGGTCATTGAACCGATTTAGTTTCTCTGTTTTTTCTGGTTTCTCTAGTCTGTCTGGGGAAAAACCGCAAAGGAGCGCCGCAAGGGTACATCCATAAACTCGGCACTGCGTTGGTCGCATAGAAGCAAAGAGCAAAACGTCAATGTAAAGGAGGATGAAAAGACTCAGTCTGACAGGTTTTCTATTCTTATTCCTTTACCTTTCTTAAGGCTTTCCCGAGCGGATGCCACTCGCGCTAAAAACCTGGGATCATGTTCTAGCCTGTAATCGAACCAGTCCTCTTCGGACGCGAAGCCAATTAAAACACCGGCCGGTTTTCCATGGCGCATGATGATGATCTCTTTTTTTTTCGCCAAATCCAAGTGTTCTGAAAGGCGGTCCTTCACCTCTGACAGCGCAATCCTTTTCATTTCTTCTCTCCCATTTCCTCCAGCCACTCAATGGGGACAGAAGTCAACGAGAAACAGGTTAAGAAATTAGCTAAAGGCCTATCGACGGTCCGTTCCGAATTTCGGTATTGACGAAAAACAAAAGAGATAGTAAGTTTATCAATATTGCCCCTGTAGCTCAGGTGGATAGAGCAACGGATTCCTAATCCGTGTGCCGCCTGTTCGAGTCAGGCCAGGGGCGCTTTTCTTTGACTACTCCAGAATCTCGCTGATCTGGCGAGTCGGGGTGGCGTTGGTAAAATTAGGTATATCGCCCCGGATGATCGGCCCCTTCTCGGCAACTCCTCGATCATAACCATCCTTGGAATCAAAGTAGAGATGCCCGACGCAAACGTAAGGTGCTGGTAATTCTCCTCCGCCCGATAGCCCCCTGTCCACTTCTGTTTTGATCAATCCAAAGGGTTTCAGAAGATTCTTTACGAGCTCCATGTGCTTCGTTCGATAATAATGGATGTCGAACTTAACCCCTTGCTGATTTGGATACATGACACTTACTCTGAACATCGTTGCCCTCCAAAAATTGGAATCTGACCGGAGCAAATTTAAGCCAAATGAGAAAACTATAAAGGCAGATAGAGATATTGTCAACCCTTGGGCTCCCGGCCCGCAGGCCTGCGGTTGCCATCGATCCGAGCTCAGGCCGAGGGGCTCAGACCCCGAGCGGCGATTCTTCACCCTCATTTAAAGGCGGGCCTTGACGACGCCGCATGAGTCAACCGGAAGTTTTGCCGGAAACAATCTGTTTGCTTTATTCGCCTTTTTTTGTTAGGTTTGCACATCAACCATTGAAAGTCTAACCACGATGAAGGCTGAAATCATTGCCATTGGATCTGAACTCCTGCTCGGCCAACTCGTCGATACAAACTCCTCGTACATCGCCAAGCGTCTTGCAGAAAATGGAATCGAACTGATTCAAACCACAACCGTTGGGGATGATCTTCAGCGAATGAAAGAGGTGATTAAAGAGGCGATCGACCGCTCCCATATCGTCATCACCACCGGTGGCATCGGTCCGACTGAAGACGATCTCACCAGGCAAGTCATAGCAGAAGTCTTGGAACGTCCTCTTACTTTTCAACCTCATCTGATGGGGCAGATTGAAGACTTATTCAAAAAGCGCGGGTTTCGAATGGCTGAGAGCAATCGAAAACAGGCTTATATACCAGAAGGATCCATTCCTATTGAAAACCCAAAAGGGACGGCTCCCGGGTTCATTGTAGAATATTCCAAAGGCTCGATCATCTCCATCCCCGGGGTCCCTCTGGAGATGGAATACTTAATGGAGAATAGGGTTATCCCCTATCTCAGAAAACGATTTGACATCAAGCATCAAGTCATCCAGTATAAGGTTTTGCGTGCTTGCGGCCTTGGAGAGAGCGCCATCGGCCAGCAGATCAAAGACCTGATGAAGCAGAGTCGAAATCCTTCCGTAGGGACCCTGGCTTCGATCGGTGACATCAGGATCAGAATTGCTGCGAAAGCAGAAAATGCCGAAGAAGCTTCGAACCTGATAGAAAATGTAGAAAAAGAAATCAGAAACCGCCTTGGTGGCCTAATTTACGGCGTCGATAACGAGACCCTACACGGAAACATCGTCAAGGAATTGGAGAAAGTCAACCTCACATTGTCCGTGATCGAGACGCTTACAGGAGGAATCATCTCGCAAAAATTGACGAGCACTGGTACCAGTTCGTTTGTCCAGGGAGTTGTTCTTCCGTCCGAAAGTTCCCTAACGCAGTTTCTTAACTTGTCCCCGCCGGAATTTGATTCTCTAAGAAAAGATTCTCAACGGTTTACTGATTCAGTGGCTCGAAAAGCCCGAGATGAATTTAAGACAGATCTTGGTCTTTGTCTATTTGGCAAAGTTGTCCAGAAACAGGGGGAAGGGGACTATCGCGTCGAAACCTACTATTCTCTTTCAACCTCAACCGGAATAAAGAATCAAGAATATTCTCTGGGCGGCGAGCTCTGGATGGTGAGGGAAAGAGCCTCAATTATCGCGCTGGACTTCTTGAGAAAATACTTGTTAAAACAAAGCTGACCCCTCACCCTTTCCCTCTCCCCTCAGGGGAGAGGGATGGGAGAATTAAATGCCCAGAAAAACCATTCAATGTCCTAAATGCAAGAATGAGGTCGAAGTCTACCAGAACCCCATCCCTACGGTCGATATCATCATCGAAGTCAAGCCGAATGGAATTGTTCTCGTCAAGCGAAAAAATCCACCTTATGGCTGGGCAATCCCCGGAGGATTCGTAGATTATGGAGAATCTCTGGAAGAGGCTGCCGTGAGGGAAGCAAAAGAGGAGACCAACCTCCGCGTGAAATTAGTCAAACAGTTTCATACCTATTCAGGCCCGAAACGAGATCCGAGACATCACACTATTTCAACGGTTTATATAGCAAAAGCTAAAGGAACACCTAAGGCTAAGGATGATGCATTAGAAATTGCGATATTTAACGAATCGAGCCTTCCCGATGAGATCGCCTTCGACCACCGCTCCATCCTGAATGACTATTTTGAAAAGAAATTTTGATCCATTTTTCTCTATTTACTTATCTGGCATAGGGTGGAGAGTTGGCAAAGAGAAATTTTACAGTGCTTCATCTTCCTTCTCAAATCTGGAATACCGGAGTGCAAGGGTGGGCAGAACAATAAGATTAAGAAGAGTAGAGGTCACGAGGCCCCCGAGGATGATAATGGCCATCGGGCCTTCAATCTCATGGCCCCATGAGCATCGAATTACGGAATGCGATCCCGAAAATCGTGACCAATAATTCTTTATTGATTTTATCAACCCAAGGAGTATAATGTTTCAATATTATAAAAATTGAAAGGAGGTGAAACTGAATGAAGAAGCTGCTGATTCTTGCGATCGTATTCGCCCTCGCTTTCGCAACCCTGGCACTTGCCGATAAGACCAAAATGACTGCAAAGGTTGGAGACGAGATCTATGTCTGTGCCTGCGGTGAAGGTTGCCCATGTGACATGATGTCAAGGAACGCGGGCAAGTGTACCTGTGACAAGGACATGGTAAAGACAAAGGTGACGAAGGTTGAGAAGGGGAAGATTACGGTCGAATCAAGGGGAAAGCCTTTTATGAGTAAAGGGAAATATGCCTGCGATTGCGGACCTGATTGCAAATGCGACACCATCAGCCAGAATCCAGGTAACTGCACTTGCGGCAAAAAGATGGTGGAGGTAAAAGCAAAGGTTAAGAAGTAATAAGTTTATAAAGTGAATCGTATTCGATCGTCAGACAGGAAAGGCAGAGTCAGAAATGACTCTGCCTTTTTTAACGAAAGTCTTCCCTGTACTTGCTTTCTATCCTTAATCTCATCCCTGAAGGTTACCCCGCCACGAAGGGGGCCAGTCCGAAATTAACGTCTTATTTCCCCAGTGAAATCCCTATCCGTCATTTACTAATTCTTCTCTGTGCTTCTTCAGGTTTCTTCTGCGGCGGCGAATACCAAATTTTTTCTTTTAGTTCAATTTCTTTAATGCCTCTTCGATTCGATTTAGGCCCTCCTTAATATCTTCCATCGACGTCGCATAGGAAAGTCTCTCAAAAGGGTCGGCACCGAATTCGACTCCTGGGACCACTGCTACTTTTGCCACGTCGAGGAAATAATCGGCCAGCATAGTTGAGTTCTCGATCTTCTTTCCCTGGTAGGACTTTCCGTAATAAGAAGAGAAGTTCGGAAAGACATAGAAAGCGCCTGCTGGTTTGTAACATGAGACACCAGGGATCTTGTTTAGGCGCTCTACAATGTAGTTTCTTCTTTGACCAAAGGCAGAAACCATTTTTTCGACTTCATTCTGGGGACCGATGAGGGCCTCTACAGAGGCCTTCTGGGCAATCGATGTGGGGTTCGACGTGCTCTGGCTCTGGATGTTGTTCATAGCTGAAATAATCTCTTCGGAGCCTGCAGTATAACCAATTCTCCAGCCGGTCATGGCATAAGTCTTGGCCACCCCATGGACGATGATGGTCTTTTTCTTCATCTCTTCACCGAGAGAGGCAATGCTGGTAAATTGAAACCCGTCATAGACAATCTTTTCATAGATCTCATCCGAGATCACAAAGAAGTTTTTTGCAATGGCCATCTCGCCAATTTCTTCCAATTCGTTCTTTGTATAGGCGCTTCCCGTAGGATTTGAGGGGCTATTGATAATCAAAGCCTTCGTCTTTGGAGTAACTGCTTTTTTCAGTTCTTCTGGCGTAATCTTAAACTTATTCTTTTCTGTCGTTTCGACAATAATAGGGGTGGCGTTTGCCAAAGCTACCATAGGAGGATAAGAGACCCAATAGGGAGCAGGAACGATTACTTCATTTCCTTGATCAAAAATAGCCTGGGCTAAATTGTAGAAAGAATGTTTTCCCCCACATGATACTATAATTTCAGATCTCTTGTAGGTTAAACCGCTATCCCTCTGGAATTTTTTGATAATCGCATCCTTCAAATCATCGGTGCCTCCCACCGGAGTATATTTGGTAAAACCATCGTCGATGGCTTTCTTTGCAGCCTGCTTGATGTTTATGGGCGTATCAAAATCCGGCTCGCCCGCACCAAAACTGATGACATGGATGCCTTGAGCTTGCATCGATTTTGCCTTTGCATTGATGGCAAGGGTAGGGGAGGGCTTTAGACTCCTGGCTCGGTTGGAAAGAATGGTCATGGTTTCCTCCATCTAAAATAGAATCAGGTACCTCAGAACCAGGCTATCAGATTATCAGGCTATCAGGGAGATGGGTATCAGGTCATCAGGTTCTCAGGAAATTCGAAATCTATATTCCTGATACATTGATATCCTGTTGTCCTGCTCACTGATATTCTGGTAACCTGATAAGCTTAAATTATCAGACCTTAAAGAGAATCTCCGATATCTTATTAATCCTCTCAACCCCTTTCACCTCTTGAGGCATGAGAGGAACTTCGATAAGGCCAATCCTTTGGGAATATTGATTCTTCAATATCTGAACGTAGCTCTGTTGCATTTCCTTTCTGATTTTGTGGAAATCACAGTCCGCCTGTTGAATGATATAATTGACAATGAGATGATTTACCCTCAGTTCATATTCATCAAAGTCTTTGATGATCCTTTCGGTCTGTCTCACACCGAGGGCTTCGGGGATCGTGACGATGATGAACTCAGATTTAATTGGGTCTCGAATAAAATTGACTACTTTTTCTGCCAAATCTTCCCAGCCGCTGATGATCTCCAAGAGAGACCGCTTCCCCTTTCTTAACTTAACACTTTCCTTTAATTTCTCAAAATAACTATATAGATTCATATAGAATTTTGTAGCTGCTTCCAGGTGTCTAAGAAATAGCTGCGGGAGGTGAAGAAGCCTCAGGGTATGACCCGCTGGAGCTGTATCCCAGACAACCAGATCATACTGAGCCCCTTCGACCAACTCGAGTATGTAGTTAAGCATGTATTCTTCTTCGATGCCGGGTGCGCCTCCGATATAGTCCACAAAATCGTAATCCAGTGAAGTAAAAGATGACACCACTTCATAAATCTCCGGTCCGAATCGTTCCTTCCATTTCTTCAGGACCACATCAGAACTGATCTCAATTCCGTATAGGCCTTTCGCATCCTTTATCGGACGCTCTTGATCGCCAATCTCCATCTCAAAGATATCCGAAAGGGAAGGGGTGGGGTCGCTCGAGATGATAAGGGTCTTTTTGCCCTGAAGTGAGAAGTGAAGGGCAATGGCAGAAGCACAGGTGGTCTTCCCCACACCCCCCTTTCCTCCGATCATGATCAATCGTTTTTGTTCCTTATCCAGGCGTTTCAGTGAGGAATCCATTGTTACTCCGTATGCCATTGAGACTTCGACAGCGCCAACATCCGTACTCAGGGAAAATAGAAAGCGCCGCTCAGGATCAACTCTGAGCCACTCCAGATTCAGGCTGGAGAGCCGAAGAGTTGATTTTGAGGATATTAAACTTTATAATAAGTTACCTTTTTGGTCAAGATATTCAATAAAAAGTGGTCGGTTAAGAGGTTAGGGCAACGATGTCGGTATCATCGTTTGCTCAGAAGTCATCGTTGTCGAAGCTCGTATCGAGGTTCGTTTTTAGAAACTTGAAGCTCGAACATCCAACAGCAAGCTTCGAGCTTCGATACAAGCGTCGTCACCGTTAAACGATATTTCCTTTGACCGTAACGGAGGAAATTTTGGCATCAGGAATGATCGAAATCGATTCAGAATTGTGCAAAGACTGTAAATTGTGTATTTCTGTCTGCCCGCACAAATTGATCGAATCTTCTGACCGAATGAATCAGAAGGGATACTATCCAGCCGTTTTTATTGAAAAGCATTCGAAAAAAGAAGTCAAGAAATGCACGGGTTGCAGTCTCTGCGCTATTATGTGTCCTGAAATTGCTATCGAGGTGTATCGTGCCTAAGGTGTTGATGCGCGGAAACCATGTGGTTGCCGAAGCAGCCGTTCGGGCAGGATGTCGCTTCTATTTCGGGTATCCGATTACCCCTCAGAATGAGGTCCCGGAATACATGTCAGACCGACTCTCCAAGATCGAAGGCGGGGTCTTCATTCAAGCGGAGAGCGAGGTCGCATCGATCCATATGGTCATTGGCGCCAGCATGGCCGGGGCAAGGGCGATGACGTCGTCGTCAGGCCCTGGAATCAGCCTAAAACAAGAGGGTATTTCTTTCCTATCCGCACTGGAGCTACCGGCAGTCATCGTCAACATGAGCCGGGGAGGGCCGGGTCTGGGCAACATCGCTCCATCCCAATCCGATTATTTTCAAGCCACAAGAGGAGGGGGACATGGAGATTACCGCAACATTGTCCTTGCCCCAAACTCCTGTCAGGAACTCGCCAATTTGACCTATGAGGCATTCGATCTGGCTGATAAATATAGGACGCCGGTTGTCATCCTCGGCGATGGGATGCTCGGACAGATGATGGAGCCGGTTGAATTCCCTCCCGAAATTCAAATAAAGAAGTTGCCACATAAAGATTGGACGCTCACTGGCGCCAAGGGAAGGCCCAGCCGCTTCATCCGATCTCTGATTTTGGACCCTTTTGAGGAAGAGGAACATAATTGGAAATTGATGAGAAAATACGAAAGGATCATAAAGGAAGAGGTGAGATGGGAAACCTCCTTTGCCGATGATGCCAAATTGATGGTGGTTGCGTTTGGAATCGCAGCCAGAATCGCAAAAGGCGCGATCAAGAGGCTTCGTGACGAAGGGATGAAAGTTGGCCTGATCCGGCCGGTTTCCCTCTGGCCTTTCCCGTATAAGGCCATTAAGGAATTAACCAAGAGAGTGAAGCACTTCTTCGTATTCGAAATGAATATGGGTCAAATGCTTGATGACGTCAAATTAGCACTTGAAGGCAACGGAGAGGTCCATTTTTACGGTAGGCCGGGAGGAATCATTCTCACTCCTTTAGAGGTTTCGAGAGTTATCACAAGTCACTATTATCAGAAGCGGTTGGGATAGCGTAGATGAAGAAGATATTTTCGAGACCAAAATCCTTGAAGAAGACGCCCTTTCACTATTGCGCGGGATGCGGACACAGCATTTTGCATCGAATCATCGGAGAGGTCATCGATGAGACGAATCTGCAAGAAAGAATTATCGGAATCCCCCCGGCGGGATGCGCGGTACTGGCATACTTCTATTTTGACATCGACATGGGGGAAGCCTCTCACGGAAGAGGGGCGGCGTTGGCCACAGGAATGAAGAGGGCGCTCCCTGATCGGGTCGTTTTTACCTATCAGGGAGATGGGGATATCGCCGCCATCGGGACGGCGGAGACTATCCATGCAGCTTCTCGGGGAGAGAACTTCTCCACCATCTTTGTGAACAACGGAGTTTACGGGATGACCGGAGGCCAGATGGCTCCGACGACGATCTTAGGCCAGCATACCACGACTTCACCGGGAGGAAGAAACGAAAGAAGAGACGGCTTTCCAATCAATCTCAGCGAAATGATCGCAGTCGCTAGGGGAAGTGCTTACATTGAACGGACCGCTGTTAACAGCCCCGCGAATATCTTGAAGACAAAAAAGGCGATTGCGAAAGCGTTTCGAGTCCAGATGGAGGGATATGGTTTTTCCCTTGTCGAGGTGTTGTCTCCGTGTCCTACCAACTGGAAGATGGAGTCTGTTGAAGCCTGTAAATGGATCGACGAGGTGATGGCCGTACATTTTCCCCTCGGAGTCTTAAAAGATATTACGGCGGAGAAAAAAGATGCTCGTTAAGACAGTTTTTTCCGGGTTTGGCGGACAGGGGGTGATCATGATGGGTTACCTCCTGGCAATTGGTGGAATGCATGAGGAGAAAAATGTGACCTGTCTACCATCCTACGGCGCTGAGGTGAGGGGAGGGACCGCCAATTGTACGGTGGTGATCTCTACGGAAGAAATCGCTTCACCGGTTGCCTCAGAACCGGAGTATGCCGTTCTGATGAATAACCCTTCTTTGTTTCGTTATCAGAATCAGGTTCAGTCGGGCGGGACGATTTTCTTGAATTCGAGCATGATCGAGTCGAGACCCGTCCGCGGCGACTTGGAGATCTATGAAATTCCGGTCAATGACCTGGCGAAGCAGTTTCCGGGAAATAAGGTATCGAATATGATCATGCTGGGAGCTTTCATCAAAAAGACCGGTTTGGTATCTTTGGAAACGATGACGCACGCTATTAAAGAAGCTTTTGGCAGCAAAAATCCGACAGTCTTCAAATTGAACAAGAGTGCCTTACAGTTGGGATATGATTATTTGGAGTAAGGGAGGGAGACGATGTCTGTTAAACAGATTTCTGTCAGCCTTGAAAATATGCCCGGGAAACTTTCCGAGGTGAGTGAATACTTAGGTGAAAATGGCATCAATATCATTGCCTTGAGCGTTGCCGACACCGCCGATATCAGTGCCATTCGATTCGTTGCAAACGACCCTGAAAAGGCAGCGAATGTCCTGAAGACCCATGGTTATTCAATTCGAATGACAGATGTTTTGGCAGTGGAAACGCCCAATCATCCAGGAGGATTGAACGCCATTCTCAAACCCCTTAAAGAAGTTTCGATTAACGTCAATTATCTTTACACCTGCCTGGGTACGGGAGAGAAGACCGTTCTGATCGTAGGCGTGGACAAAATGGAAGAGGCAATAGAAGTGCTAAAAAAGAATTGGGTCCATATGTACGACGAGGAATTGTACCGGTTGTAGGTTGTTAGCTAAGCGTAACTGTGGAGCCCTGAGATAATGTAATTGACCCCGAAATAGGTAAACAAGACAAAAACAAATCCCACGATCGACAAGATCGCTGCCTTGCTTCCCCTCCAATCTCTTGTAAACCGGGCATGTAGAAAAGCAGCATAGACAAACCAGGTGATAAGAGACCATGTCTCTTTAGGATCCCAGCTCCAGTAACTTCCCCAAGCGTAATTCGCCCATGCCGCACCTGTAATGATTCCGAGGCTCAACATGGGGAACCCGATCACGATCGATTTGTAATTGATTTCATCCAAAACAGAAGCGGAGGGCAGCCATCTCGAACTGCCTTCCGCACCCGAGCCCACCCTGTTCCGAATCAAATAGAGGATACTGACGCCAAAGGATACTGCGAAAGAAGCATAGCCGAAAAAACAGGTGGTCACATGGATGGTCAGCCAATTGCTCTGGAGGGCTGGCATGAGAGGGGTGATCTTTGCTTCAATTCCAGGGACGATGGAGGTAAGGGCGATGGCCAAGAAGGCAAAAGGAGTGATAAAGACTCCAATGATCTTCTGCTGGTATTTGAATTCGAGAATCAGGTAGATCAAAACAATGGTCCAGGAGAAAAAGATCAAGGACTCGTACATGTTCGACAAGGGAACATAGCCGTAACCGGTTTGATGCGTTTCCAACCAACGGACGATAAGACCTCCCGAGTGGATGATGAGGCCAACGATCAGCAAAGAGGTGGAGAGGGTTCCGAGTATTCTGCTTCGTGAGGCTGTAAAAATGAGATAACCCAAGAAGCAGATAAGGTAGATTGCCATTGAAATATTAAAAAATGTTTGACTCAAAAAGGGGAAACCCATGTTTCACTCCGATAAAATCAGATAGAATATTACTTTAAAAATAACTGATTAGAGCATTAATGTCAATTTTATTGTACACACCCGCCCTGAGCGTTCTAGGCAAAGGGGAGCGGACTCGATGATAAGGGGATGAATAGAAACGATGATGGAAGACAGAAAGAGATTCTTATTTTTCTCCGACGATTCTTTTTTTCTTGATGAGATGAGAGGTAGGGATCCTCTTTTTATCTGGTTTGGCGATTTCGGTGAATTGGATTTGATAAGTTGCCTTCAACAGAAGTACTCCATCGTCCTTATGTCGATGAATGAACTCCTCTATGACTGGATATTCCTGGCCTTTGAAAATATGATGGCAGTTTCTCAATAAATACATTAAACGGACGTCATCGATCCGATAATAGACCTCCAGAGGACGGTCAGACTCCTCGGAAATTCTCTCTAAATCTTCGATATCGATATCTTCCAACACCGCGCGATACAATTTGAGAAAGGCATCGATTTTGTCTTGGGAAAGGGTAGGTTTCAATTCCCTTCTTAACTGTTTTGCAATCTCCTCCGATAGGATTTCGACGGTGATGCACCTTAAAGAATAGTCCCCCGGAATCAACCGGTATTTCAGGGGTTCATCGATTCTCTTCCTGAATTTTTTGACCACAAACTTTTCTTTTCCGTTGGTGGCCTTAAAAAAGGAGGCCTTGACTGGTTCGGAGTAGGCTTTCTCGCTGACGAAAGAGTCTTCAATAATCTTCAAATTTTCCAGCTGGTGTCCGTGATGATGAATCAAGAACTCCTGGAAATCGTCTCTTTCTAGACTTCGAAAATTGTCGGGGGAACTATCGGAGCCGAATTCGTATTCCGGGTACTGATCAAAAGGCGTTTTCATAAAAATGTCATCGCAATTCTTACATCGGATCAGCTGGTTCATTTAAATCTCCTCATTCCTATCAATAGGAAACCGCAGGAACTCTGAGATGGTCTTTTACGAGAAAGACTTCTTCCATCTCCTTCAAGACGTCCAAGAAAAAAGAGACCAAGTTCGGATCAAACTGTTTTCCGGCATTCTTCATCAACTCGTTCTTTGCATCCCCGTTGCTGAGGGGTTTTCGATAAGGGCGATCAGAAGTCATGCTGTCATAGGAGTCGGAGATGGCAATAATTCTCGCCCCTAAGGGAATCTGCTCTCCAGCCAATCCATCGGGGTAGCCTGTTCCATCAAACCGTTCATGATGGTGCTGAATATAAGAAAGGATGTTAGGCGAGAGGTTTAACGGCATGAGGAGTTCGATCGATTTTCTGGTATGCTGCTTGATGATCGCCCAATCCGTTGGAGTCAGGGTCCCCTTTTTATTGATGAAGCGGTTGCTGATGCCAATCTTCCCGATGTCGTGGAGATAAGAGGCGATCTGTAGTTCGCTCCGGTCCTTCGGCGAAAAAGAAAGGCGTTTGGAGATGAAATCCGAGTAGTAGCAGACTCGCTCTGAATGGCCCGAGGTATAAGGGTCTTTCTCTTCAAGGGTGTAGGCAAGGACTTTGGCGAATTCCAAACAACTCTGGTTGTCTGAAAGGTTGATCCCATCCCACTTGGAATCGGTCGTCCCGTTGCTCTGTTTTGGGAAGGGAAAATCGGCCTCGATGAGAGGGTCTTTGACCAGTTGCTGATGAAGGCAAGTACCCAGCACCTCTTTTACCTTGAGATTCAATCTCCTGCGCTGAATCGATTTGTCGATAATGGATAAGATTTCAGTGACATTGAAGGGTTTGGGAATATAATCGAAGACACCGTAACGGATGGCCTCAATCGCACTTTTCAAGGTTCCATACCCCGTGATAATGATGACCATCAATTCCGGGTCAATCGTTCGAATCTCTTTCAGGGTGTCGATGCCGGAGATGCCTGGCATCTTAAGGTCGAGTGTTAAAACGTCCATTTCGACCTGTTGAACCATCTGAATCGCAGCGTATCCGCTTTCAACAGCATAGACGTTATAATTCGGTTTCAAAATCATCCGTAAGGACTCTCTCGGTCCGATCTCATCATCTACGATGAGGATATTTGGTACGTTGACTTTCGTTTCCATGGCGTGCCTTTCCAAAAAGATATATTTCGACCAGGTGATTTAATTAAGCAAAAAGTTTGCCATGTGCGGGCTAGATAGATTTTAATTCGATGAGCAGTAACTATTTGAGATCTATGGAGAATTTGGAAGGCACTCGTAGAGGAAAACCAAGGGGGGAAAGGCTAAACCCTTATTCTTCAAAATTGAACGGAAATTAACAAATTTGTTATGGTTTTAATAATCTTCAACTTTGCCATGATTAATGCCCAGCTTGTCCATTTTATATTTTAATATTCGACGGCTAATCCCCAAAATTTCCGCGGCCCGTGACTGGATATAATTGGTCTTTTTTAAGGCGTCTAAGATGACTTCCTTTTCGAACTCTTCCTCGGCTTCCAAGAAAGAAACTTTCCGATTTAAGATAGAATCTTTCAATTCATTGATTTTCGGAACATTCTTAAAAGAAAGAGGCAATTCATTAATCTGAATATATGGGTTGGACGTCAGGGCAATCACACGCTCGATCAGATTCTCCAATTCCCGAATATTCCCAGGCCATTCGTACTGCATCATCAAAGCGATGGCTTCTTTGGTAATCCCTTTGACGCTTTTATTATTTTCGACACTAAACCTGTTGATGAAATGTTCGACCAATAACGGAATGTCTTCCTTCCTTTCCCGCAAAGGGGGGATGAGGATCGGGACGACATTGATCCGATAATACAGATCCTCACGAAAAAGTCCCTTCTTAATCATTTGGTTCAAATCTTTATTGGTTGCCGTAATCAACCTCACATCGACTTTAATCGTCTTCGACCCTCCCACACGATTAAATTCTCTTTCTTCCAGAAATCTGAGGATCTTGGCCTGAGTCGCCAGACTGAGTTCGCCGATCTCGTCGAGAAAAAGGGTCCCTTGGTGAGCGACTTCGCAACGACCCAGTTTTCTTTCGATGGCGTTAGTAAAGGCTCCTTTTTCATGTCCAAAGAGTTCACTTTCGATCAGGGTCTCCGGAATGGCAGCACAATTAATGGTGACAAACGGGTAACCTTTTCGATTGCTATTATAGTGGATCGCCCGGGAGATCAACTCCTTTCCCGTTCCACTTTCTCCCATAATTAGAGCGGTAGATTTCGAATCGGCGATCTGCTTTACGACTTTGAAGATCTCCTTCATCGATTTGCTCTTCCCAATGATATTTCCAAAATCGAAACTCTTGTCCATTTCTTCACGACGATATTTAACCTCTTGCTCCAGTGCCTTGGTAGATAAAGACCGGCTGATGATCAGGCGCAATTCGTCGATATCGAACGGCTTGGTGACATAGTCATAGGCTCCAAGCTTCATGGCCTCGACGGCCGTCTTCACCGTTTTCGTGGCCGTGATCATGATCACGATCACATCCGGGTCGCTCTGCTTGATTCTCTCTAAGACTTTCAAACCGTCCAGGTCCGGTAAAATGATGTCGAGGAGGATGACGTCCGGGGAGTGCACTTTGATTTGCAGGAATCCTTCTTCGGCGTCTCTTGCTAAAAACACCTCATAATCACTCTTGAGAATCATCTTAAGCGATTCTCTGGCTCCTACCTCATCATCGACGATTAACACACTTCTCGATTTTTCGGCCATCGACGTTATCTCCCTTTTTATACGTTCCTCGCTTGATAATAGACCAATTTCCTTCTTTCAATGGGGAATTGCAAGGAAATCAGTGTCCTCGGTTTCTTCTCATTGACTTCAAATCTCATCATCCCCTGATTTCTTTGTATGATTTCTCGAATCAGCCTTAATTCCAGTTCCATGGCTTGTTCTTGCTGAAGCTCATAAATTCCTAATATGTTTTCAAACTGTTCGACAGGCTTCTTGTAACCGGTGAAGACGATCAGTATCTCGACGTAGGTTCCGTCGTCCCGGTATCGTTTTTTATTGGCTGCCGTCTGTGCCGATAGGCCGAGCGATTTCGTCAAAAAACCCATGCTTCCGTTGGGAGGAATGGAAGGAATGGCATACTGGATGAGTGTATCTAAAATATATTTGAGCTGCTCCTCGTGTAGGATGGTTTCAGGAAGACCCTTTTCAAATCTTTTAAAGATTTTTATCTTTTTTTCCTCCAGCTGCATTTCATGTCTCTTTAAGACGTCTTCGAGGATGAAGTGAACCGTATCTTTCTTTTCGATGGGGGTATTGATTTTAATGTAACTGAGGAGGCCATTCAGCACGGCATCGATCTTCTCAATATCCTCCGTGACAATCCTGTAAAAATGTTCTCTGAATTCTGGGTCGCCGAATTTTTCTCGCAAAAGCTGAGTAAACGTTTTGACGGAGACCAGAGGATTTTTGATGCGGTGAACCAATTCGATAAAAAAAAGTGACAACAGATTGGCATTCAACTCGGGTGAAAATCTCTCGGGTTTGGGGTCGCGCGATTTCACGTCAGCCTTTTTCAGGAAGGCGATAAATGGTTTATTCCCATTTTCCGTCTCGAACAACAAATCCTTCTCCGTGAGCGTTTCACTTTCTGAAATCATGGCACTCTGTATAATCACTTGCTCAAACTCCCTCAGGTTTCCCGGCCACCAATAGTTTTGGAACAACTTCAAAACGCTGTCAGAAATTCCAACCTTATTGATTTTCGTTTTTTTTGAATACTTATCCAGAACATATTGAGCGATGGCTGAAATCTCTTTGGGGCGTTCCCTCAACGGCGGAACATGCATGGAGACCGTATTCAACCGATGATATAAATCCTCTGAAAATCTCCCCTGACCAATTTTTTCCTTCAAGTCCTCTGAAGAGGATGCAATGAATCTGAGATTTTTAATGACTTTTTTCTCGACGCCGTCTTGGAAAAAACTGTCTTCTACCAGTTCCAACAATGTGGATTGGCAATAGGGATTCAGCTCCCCAATTTCCTTTAAATAAAGGGTTGCAGGAATGGCCCCGAAATTGCTTTCCTTGAAAATGCGGAGGAGCTGGTCATTGAATGAATCCTCTGTCTGAGCTTTACATTCGACCTTATAAAAACGGTAATATTTCCAATCTCCAGCATAATGAATGATCTTTGCAATTAATTCTTTTTCCGTCCCGTGCTCTCCCTGAATGAGAATGTCAGCGTTATTGTGGGCAGCTTTCTCAACTAAAGGAGCCAGTGAAGGCGGAATGATTGGGGAATGAAGCAACTCTCGGTAATTCATCGTCCCTCAACGGCGTCGGAGATATCCTGATTATTTTCAAGATCATTTTTTCGTCTTTTGGGATGATCCTGGGTCACCGGCAGGTTGATAAAAAAGGAAGATCCCCCGCCTAACCGACTTTCCACATCAATATATCCTCGATGGTCCTGAATAATTTGATTGGAGATAGAGAGCCCTAATCCACTGCCTGTACTTTTCGTCGTAAAGAATGGGTTAAAGATGTCCTCAATATACTCCTCTGGAATGCCACATCCCGTGTCGGTAAACTCAATCTGAGTGTAGGGCTCACCCCCGGGCTTCATGAAACATCGAGTTCTCACCACGATCTTTCCATTCTCGGAAGTCGCTTCAATCCCGTTCAATAAGATATTCAAAAAAACTTGTTTAATCTGTTCTCGATCAACCTGTATCGGGGGGACATCGGACGAATAGTCTTTGGTGATATCGATCTGTTTCTTTTTCGTCTCTGTAGAAACCAGAAGGATCATTCCATCCAAGATCGCATTGATGTCTTCCAACTCCAATTTGGGGTCGGAAGGCCTGGCAAACTCCAGCAGTTCCGTGACGAGGGAAGAGATGCGATCTACCTCACCCGAGGCGATCTGAAGAAATTCGGTTCGAAACTCTTCATCATCAAGGCGCTCAGGCAATAATTGAGTCAAGGTTTTGATAGCCACAAGGGGATTACGAATTTCATGCGCCAACCCGGCTGTCAGAGTTCCGAGGGAGGCGAGGCGGTCTGCCCTCCGGATATAGGATTTTGATCTCTTCAAATCTTCGTAAAGTCTCGCGTTTTCAATAGCGATCGCTGTCTGGTTTGCCAAGGTGCTCAATAACTCAATGTCTTCATGAGAATAAATATCTTTATTAAACTTGTGACTCAGATTAATCATTCCAATAAGTTGTCCTTTTGATATAAAAGGAATGCTTACCTCTGCTTCCAATAGAGACATTCTTTTAACGACCTCATTAATTTCTGGAATATTGGCTCCCTTGGCTAACTCTTCCCGTATGATAATCTCGCCAATTTTCTGCAGATAATGGGGTAGGGGAGCACTCTTAGAAAGAAAAGAGGTGGAAGCGGTCATTGTTATATTCTTTGATTCAAACAGAGAATATCCCCCTTTCTCCTCATTCCATAAAAATAAGGAGGCCTTCTCAACCCCCATTGTCTGTGTGATGGTCTCGATGATCCTTTTCGACAGGGATTGTAAATCAAGGATGGAAACCATTGCTTTGCTGAATTTACCTAAGGTTTCTCGGTAATCATAACGATTTCTAAAAAGAAGATGCTCCACTGCCCTCTCTGTTTCAGGTTTAATCCTATAAAAAAGATCAACTACCAGTAAGAAAAGTAAGAAGATAATCGCTGAGAAGAGATAATTGATCTGATTGAAAAAAAGCTTCTGGCTGAAAATGATTAGAAGAAGAGATGGAATGAAAAGAAGAAACATTAAGAGAACATAGGTTGTCCCTTTTTTCAGGACAATATTAATATCCATTAAGTTGTGTTTTAGAATCGAGTAAGTAATGAAGCTGACCATAATTAGTGTCGAGGGGGGACCTAAATTGCTTAACCTTGATGTTCCTAGGGACGGAAGAACCAAGCTTAAGAATACAGCCAAAATAGCGGAAATAAACATTCCAAGTAAACAATATTTAATTTGAAGTCGTTCTAAACCTACCGAAGCCTTAAATGATTTAGCCAAAAAAACTATGCCTGCAACAACAGAAACAATCATAAATAGTGAAAAAAACTTGTAAGCCCAACCATATCTTATCGTCAGTGTCTCCCAGTCAGCGGAACGAACCATCCAGCCGCTGAAGGAGAGAACTGCCAGTACCGATGGAAAAGAGAAGAGGAGAATTCTCTTGAGAGGTGAAAGCATGCGTTTTTCTTTTGGAAAGGTTAAAGAAAAGTAAAAAAAGGTGGAAGGAATATAGCTTGAAGTTGCAAAACTCATTTTTAACCACAGTAGCCTCGATTGGGGCTCTCTAAACAAGAAGATCATTAAAATACTGAATGCCCAACTTGCGAGCGCCCATGACAAGAGGGAAAAAGAAATGCTAACGAGTCGATAGGGAGAATTCTTCAAATAGACTAGTAAACCCAGCCCTAGATTCAATGAAAAAGCAAGAAACAAGGCAATGTTTGTGACATTAAATAATTGCACGATTTTTTATTTGTCCCCCAGGCATTTCTTTATAACTAGCGATGTCAGTCGGCCCCCGAACCCGTGAGCATTAATCAATGTGGTATTCACCTCTTTCCTTATGAAGCCTTTACTCACATAATCCAGGTCACATTTCGGATCTGGGTTTTCGATATTTATTGTTGGAGGAATAGTACTAGTTCTGATAGCCATAAGACACGCTATGGTCTGCCAAATGCCCGTGGCAGAAATAGAATGCCCTGTGACTGGCTTAATGGAACTCATAGGAATATTATATGCTAATTCGCCGAATACTTTTTTTATTGCTTCCGTTTCAAGAATATCATAAGAGAGTATTCCGTTTCCGTGTGAACTAACGTAATCCACTTCACTTTTATCAAGTGAAGCTTTTTTCAGCGCTGTTTCAAGGCTTAAGGCCATGGTCTCACAACTTGTGTCAACTTCAATGAAATCAAAAGCTTCACATAGGGAACCATAACCTAAGATCTCTCCATAAATTCTTGCCTTCCTTCTCACGGCACGTTGTAATTCTTCCATAATTAGAATACCTGCCCCTTCCCCTAATACCATGCCGTCGGCGTTAATATCGTACGGTTTAACAGCCTTTTTTGGATTATTATTTTCGCGAGAGTGGAGACCGATAGCACAAAAGGCACCATATGTACACGGTGTGATGGGAGCTTCGCCGGCACCTATGATCATAATATCTGCATCCCCCAGACGGATAGCATTATAAGCCAGAAATGCTGCATCCAAACCAGAGTTGCAGCCCGCCGATACCGTCGTATTGGTCCCCTTTAGTTTGAAATTATATGCAATAATCCCACTTGCAGAGTGGGTGGACCCTGAAACAACGGCGGATGGGGCTAATCGTTTCAGACCTTTTTCCATAAAAATGGCGTGTTGACTCTCTATTACATCCATACCACCCATAGCCGTCCCAATATAAACTCCTGCCCTATACGGGTCTTCTCGGTCTAATTTCAATTCCGAATCTTCAATTGCCATTTCGCTAGCTGCCAACGCAAACTGTGCAAATTTGGCTAACCTTTTCCCAATTTTTTGATCCATATAATTGGTGAAATCGAAATCCGAGACTTCAGCGGCTATTTGGGAAGGGTAGGACGAAGCATCAAAATGGGTTATTTTTCTGACTCCAGATCGCCCATTAACCAGGGAGTCCCAAAAATTATCTATCCCAATACCATTCGGAGCAACAACACCCGCTCCGGTTATAACTACTCTACGTCTCTCCATTAGTTGGTTCCTCTTTCTGAGTTACTAGACACCCGCGCGAAATCGTTCCAACGGGACTTTGGAAAACCAGTTTTACACCGGCCCTTCTGCTCCCCTTGTTGTCAAAACCTATGCGGGTTTAATTCCGGGTGTTTGAGCCGCACTGTTTATCTTCTTTGCAATCCCTGTAAGTTGTCGATAGTCGCAAGAGACGATATCAAGGAGTGTTTCCTCCTTGAATTTTCGAGCACCATCTCGTCCGTTGAAACCGGAGGAACGAAGCATTAAAAAATGCTCGTCCGAGAGGTCAGTTGGAATATTCATCTTCTCGACTGCCTTTCGAAATTGTAGGCACTCGTTCAATAATTCCACAAGATTTTTTCCTTGTAAGCCAATATCGAGTCTTGGCCACAAGTTTGGAGGTTTGTAAAGGACGTACTCATACTCCATCGCTGAAGGAATTATGCTTTCGTCGAACCTGAAGCCAAACCTCTCTTTTTCTACATACCAACGACTGTGTTTGAAAGGGCCCGGAGGGGTAGCAATAACTGAATCAGGCTTAAAGTCGGTAATGAGTTCAAGGTTTTTATTGCACACTTGATCTTGAGTCACGCCTTCCACCAATGGTACTGGATAGATAAGTGCTAAAACAAGGTCAAGTTTCTCGCCAACACGCTTCTCTGCCTCTCGGATGGCCAGGGAAGTTGAAACAAGGTCATTATAGGTAATTCCTTTGTTCATAATTTCCATGTTAATCCGGTCGTGGCCGGTTTCACCCCCCATAAAAACGGACCTAAGTCCCGATCTAATCATTGTCTCATAGTATCCCACTATTTTTCGGTAGGTCTCTGGTTCAGACGAATTAGGCACAGCTCTGCTTCCCATCCCATACGTTATCCGAATACCCGCGTCAAGAATAGCTTGGCCGATTTTGGCGCCGAAGGCTGGTGGTGTATCGGATCCTGCGAATCGAAATATCCGAATCCCTTGATCAATAACAGCCTTTATCTCTTCTACTAGCTCGTCGACGGCTCGAGGAACATATCGCTTATAAAAATGGGGATGGACACAGAAGTTACATTTCCCCCATGGACATCCAACGCTTTCAACGACCACATGAATTCTTACCTTTCCCAGCGTTTCCCCATATGAAGGAATTGCCTTTTGTGTGAGCCTTACCTCGTTCTTAGGTGCCATTATAATATTTTTCCCATTTCGCCAAACAGTGTTCTCAATACGCTGTTTTGCGATTTCCTCGACGATTTCTTTTTTGGATTTTTCAGCCATGCGGTCGACGATGGACAGAATCCTCGAAAGAGCGTACTCGCCTTCTCCTCTTACGGCTAGGTCGAACGGACTGAAACGGAGTAGATCTTCCTCATATAGTGTTACGTGATAGCCGCCCGCAATTACAAGTACCTCCGGTGCAATTTTTTGAAGAATTGCTGCCAGCTTCTTAGCCCATGAGAAAGCCTCTCCGTACCAGAGTTTCACCCCCACGACTCGGAGTCCTTCTTGAGAAATATCTCTAGCAAGATAACGGAGCTTTGACTCCATTCGCCTCTTCTGCACGAAGGATTGGATTTCTTGAAGTCCGATTGTTGCTGCGCCAAGAACCTTAATTAAGGATTGAGGAATGTTCTCCCCCCGGCAAGAAAGGAGTGGCTTGTAGAGAGCCCGCAAAGGCCGCGCGACCAAAGGGAAGGCAAGGTCCGAGTAAAAGGAATCAGCAGCCCAGTCCTTAAGGAGAACTTGGTGCCCCTCAGCCTCCAAATATGTCTTAAGTCTGCCAAGTCCATTATCGAGAAACGTATCACTCGCTGAACGTCGCCGTGTAGCAAGGGAATTCCAGAGCAGTATTTTTGCCATGTTTCGTACCCCAAATTAGATTCTTCAGTACAGCCAACCAGCTATTGCCGTTGGTTAAATCCCTTAAGAAATAAAGACGAAGCCAAAATATTGTTCTTAGACATCCTGATATTAAAAGTTCTCAGGCTGAAGTATCACTGCTTTTTCTTACCAGGCATCTCACAAAGTGAGTTTTAGAAAGGGTGGCCGTAAGATGTCTTCCAATGAATCCCGTGGCTCCAGTAACAAGAATATTCATAGGCAGCCCCCTGGTCTTGGCAATGGCTTCGTTCGCAATTGAGCTTCTCCATTTAGAGCGTTTGGAGCATTAATGGACGGATATAGGTTCACCCCATGAACTTTTATTGTACGAGTCAGGTTATTAATATAGACAATTTTGGAATTTGTCAACAAAATTGTACATTGCTTGTACGCTGCTCCTCAAACAATTTACGCTCCCCACTCATCTTCAAGGGACAACATAAATTTTCTGATTAATCCACTAGTTGGGAGGTATCCAAATATGCCATGCCTTGACAGCATTACATCATGGTGTTAAAATTTTAGCAACGCAGATAAGGAGGCGTTTTGACTCATGAAGAGAACTCAAATCCAATTGGACGAAGAGCTTTATGAACTGATAAGACATCGGGCCTTTAAGGAGAAGAAATCGATTGCTGGAGTTATCCGTGAAATTGTAAAAGGGGATATATCTGAATCGGATCACCATCCATCTTCTTCTGTTAATGATTTTGCCTTCATCGGCGCGGGGCGCTCTAAGCAGGGGCGTCTAAGGCCGGTGTCCGAGCGGCATGACGAGGCGCTTGAGGAGGCTTTTCGAAAATGATTTTTCTTGATACTTCGGCCATCTATGCCTTAGCCGACAAAGCCGATGTCAATCATGGCAACGCATACAAAAAATTCGATCTGGCCTTGAAATCTGGAGAGAGCTTTCTCCTCCACAATTATGTCCTTCTTGAGAGTGCTACTTTGTTGCAGTCGCGATTGGGTCTCCAGTCTGCCCTTGCCTTTCTAAAGGATGCCAGGGCGTTCGATACTGAATGGGTGGACTTATCCTTACACCAGGAGGCTCTGAATGAGTTCGAAAAGAACGAGAAGAGGGGGATCAGTTTAGTAGATTGTATGAGCTTTGTCGTTATGAGACGTAGAGGTGTGAAAAAGATTTTAGCTTTTGATACGGACTTTCAGGAACACGGGTTTACAATATATTAATTCAGACAGTTTCTCAAGTTCTTTGTATCCTAGACGGACCTTGCAGGGGGAATTCAAGATCACCGTGGCAAAAGCCACTTGAGGACATTAAGAAATTGTGCTATTTTTAGTAATTAACTGATTTCAAGGAGATAGATATGCACATCGACGAGAATAAAAGGTTTGATAAAAGGAACATCGAAAAGAACGTTAAGGACGGGATCATCACGAAAAAGGACTATGAGACGTTTCTTTCAAAATTGCCGGATGTAAGCGACAAGTTATTCAGCCCGGATGAAGCCACCGCTGATTCGGAGAAACTTGAAGCAAGAAAAGAAGGCGAAATGCCTCTTAGAAAGAAGGCAATAAAAAAGAAGGCAAAGGGAAAAGCTAAATAATTATGCCTATTTACGAGTACAGGTGCAATCAATGTAGCAGGGTTTTCAGCGAGCTCTTTCTCAACCAAGAAGAGATCAAGAGTGTGAGATGCAAATACTGCCACAGCCCAGACCTAACGAGATTAGTCTCCTCGTTTTCTGTCCATCAAACCGAGGAATCTCGTCTGTCACAATTCGACACATCAAAACCCAGAGGAGATGAATTTTATAAAGACTCGCGCAATGTCGGGCTTTGGGCAAAAAAAAGGATGAAAGAAATGGGCGTGGATTTAGGGTCTAAGATGGATGAAATCGTTGAAAAAGGCAGGACAGGAAAAATTCTTGACGAATATGACAAGTAAGATCTATGGAAGAGAAAGATTATTATAAAATTCTCGGGGTATCAAGGGATGCCACTGAGGACGAAATAAAGAAGAATTATCGAAGAGTTGCGATGCAGCACCATCCCGACAGAAACCCCGGCAACAAAGAGGCAGAAGAAAAATTTAAGATTGCCTCAGAAGCCTATGAAGTGCTAAGAGACCCGCAGAAGAGAGAGGTCTATGATCGTTATGGAATCGAGGGCTTGAAAGGGACAGGATTTACAGGGTTTAGGGGATTTGATGATATCTTCTCTGCCTTTGGGGATGTGTTCCAAGACTTCTTTGGCTTCGGGACGACCCGTAGGCGCCGGACTTCAGCTCGGCCAGGCGCAGATCTCAGGTACGATGTAAAAATCTCCTTCGTCGAAGCTGCCTTCGGTAAAGAGGCCGAGATCGAAGTGCCCAAGAATATTACCTGCGAAATCTGTGGCGGAACTGGGGCTAAGCCGGGCACACACCTAGTTCAGTGCCCAACTTGCAAAGGAACCGGACAGGTCACACGATCTCAGGGTTTTTTCACCATCAGCACGACTTGCAACCAGTGCCGCGGCGAAGGAAGCATCGTTCCCCATCCCTGCAAAGAGTGCCGCGGTTATGGAAAAGTAAAAAAGATAAAGAAGATTCAACTCAAAATCCCCCCCGGAGTTGACACTGGCTCGAAACTGAGAATTCGCGGCGAAGGAGAAGAAGGTGAAAGAGGAGGCCCACCCGGGGACCTTTTCGTCTTTATTTACGTAGAGGCTCATGATTTTTTTGCGAGAGAGGGAGACGATATCATTTGTCAGATCCCGATTAGCTTCACACAGGCGGCTCTGGGGACAGAGATAGAGGTCCCGACCCTAAACGGAGCGAGGAATCTAAAGATACCCAAGGCAACCGAAGGCGGGGAGATTTTCAGGATAAAGGGAGAAGGGTTCCCAAGGATCCGGGGCTATGGTCGCGGGGATGAAATTGTTCAGGTGCTGGTTAGAACACCCAAGAATTTAACCAAAAGGCAAGAAGAATTATTGAGGGAGTTTGAGGAATTGAGCAGGAAGGGGGATAAGCCTGAGGAGGGCTGGAGAAGGTTTCTGAAGGGAGAGAAATAAAAGTTTACATAATATATATTATCAGACGTTATGCTCCAACCAAAGACCAACATGACAGCCATCATCCTCGCCGGCGGTAACAGCATCCGCATGGGACAAAACAAGGCTTTCGTCCCAATCGACGGCGTCCCCATTATCACAAGGATTCACACCTTGCTCACCGAACTCTTCGATGAGGTCATCATTATCACAAACCAGAACGATCTCTTTAAGAACTTGGACTCAAGAATTTATGCCGACTTACTGCCTGATAAAGGCGCCCTGGGTGGTCTCTATACAGGAGTTTTCTTTTCAAGGTTTGACTATTCCTTCTGCGTTGCCTGCGACATGCCCTTCATAAAGAGATCTTTGGTCCAATTCTTAATCCGAAATACGGACAATGCGGATGCGGTCGTCCCGCGAACCAGCGATGGACTGCAGCCTCTACACGCCATCTATTCCAAGAGGTGTTTGGATGCCATGAGAAGAGTTATTGACCAAGGCAAATACAAAATTATCGACTTTTATGATCTGGTCAAGGTAAAGATTCTTGAAGAAAGTGACTTCCTTTACCTCGATCCCTTAAGAGAGTCATTTATCAATGTGAACACTCCGGAAGAACTTTGTTTTGTAAAAGCTAAGGGATCGCAAGGGGTATGAAAAAGAAGAGGACGATTTCTTTCATCCTGGTGCTTCTGGTTGCAGGCTTCTTATTTGGTCGAGAAACCGCGGCAAGAAGCTTTCCCGAGGATGAACAGTTTATATCGGTCGGAACCGGCGCGTTCCGAGACGGTTTTTATGATATCGCCGAAAAGCAATTTTCGAATTTCGTAAAGATTTACCCGAGACACGAAAAAATCTTTGAGGTCTATTACCTCCTCGGAAGGACTTACTTCATTAAGGGAAGATTAAATGAAGCGAAGGTCGCCTTTTCAAAAATCATCCATGAGGGCAGGAATTTTGAAAACATGGATTCTGCGCTTTCGGCAATGGCACAACTGGAGGTGGCGCTCGGCAATCAAGAAGAGGCCTCCAAAATTCTCCTCTCCCTCATTAAAAGGTTCCCCAAATATGAACAGATCGATTACTGTTATTATTTGCTGGGACTGCTGCAGCTTGGATCGAACCGCTTCGCTGATGCAGAATCCACGCTCAAGAAGGTCTCTCAGTACTCGAAAAATGATGTCCTCATTCGCTCCTCTTATTTCTGGCTCGGGATCTTATCCTTCACGCAGAAACAGTATGGGGCTGCATCCGACTATTTTCAGAACCTATGGGAGAACCCGAAATCGGTTCCTTCCCTATATTTAAAATATGCCTTATTCTGGCTCGGCGAGTCACAATTAAAACTCGGCCGAATCAATGAAGCGAAATCCCTTTACCAGACATTTTATGACCGTTTTAAGAATGATCCGTTCGCCCCGGAGGCATCGTGGAGAATCGGCTTTTGCGAATATCAATTAGGCGAGCTCAACCATTCTATCGAAACGCTCCAGTCATTCAAGAACCGGTTCAGAGACTCCCCTCTTCTCTTGAATGCCCACTACCTTTTAGGGAAGATGTTTCTGATAAGCGGTGATCACCTCTCTTCAATAAAGGAATTGAATTTCATCCTCAATTCCTCCCAAGGAAATAATTGGGGAGGGACTTCGCTGCTCGCCCTTTACTGGAATTATATTCAACTGGGCGACTTGGAGGGGGCCAATCGAGTCTTCCAACGATTACAGAAATTAAATCATTTCGAAGATGAGAAGACATTTATTCAATGGTTAAACGCCGAAATGTTTTACCATCGAGGAGAAATATCCGAATCCCTTCCCTATTACTTCAACATCCTGAATACGCGATTTAGAGAAAAGGCACTTTCCCGAATAGGAAAGGCATATTTTTTTGAGGATAAATCTAGAGAATCCGTTATCAACTTGGATATTTTGCTCCTTGAATTCCCAAATTCCAAATATCTGGATGAAGGATTATTTATCAAAGGGGAATGCCTCGCCAAATCAGGGAATCTGGATGAAGCTCTCGAGACCTACCGCCTTCTCCTTCGGCAAAACAGGAACAATTCCTGGCACCTTTTCGCGCTCACTCAGATCGGTGGCATTTATTCATTCCGAAACCAATATGAGAAAGCGGAAAGCGCGTTCAAAAAAGTTATGGAGAATTTCCCGAATGATCCTCTCTTCTATCATGCGGCGTTACAACTTGGGAACCTTAATTTCAGCAGGAAAAATGTTGTCGAGGCCATACATTATTACTCGATCGTTCTGAAGGGAAATATTCTTGAACTACTCGGCGAGGCTTACTTCGGCCTGGGGGAAATATTTTACCAAGAAGGAAGATATGAAAAAGCCCTTTACAGTTTTGAAACAGCCGTCCAGTATTTAAAAGGACCTTCTTCATGGTTCTTTCTGACCCACTTGGAAATTGCAAATCTGAAGAGGAGAGGAGGACATTATGAGGAGGCCAGGAAATCTTATTTGATCATCCTCGATCAATCAAAGGATGAAGAGATCAGGAAGGCTGCAAGAGAATTTATGAATCGGATGGAGTCGCATTGAGAACACGAAAGGCCGGTCATGCTGAATGGTCGTGATATGCGGGAAGAATGGGACATCCGAGAGATGATGCCGGAAGACCTTGACGAGGTTTTCTCCATCGAGACTTCGGACCCCCTGGCGCCCTGGTCGAAGAAGATGTTTCTCGAGGAGATGCGACATCCTCTGTCCTACTGTTCCGTAATGGAGAGAAAGGATGGATCCAACCGTCCCCTGGTCGGTTTTATCTGCTTTCGAAATGTGACAGAGGAATCCGAGCTTCTCAAGATTTCTGTGCACCCTCATTACAGGCAACTTGGCATCGGCAAGAAACTGATGCATTTTTACATTGATTTTGGCCGCCGGAGAGGAGTTCGGACTTTCCATCTCGAAGTCAATTCTTCAAATCAGCCGGCGATCCATCTTTATCGGTCGTTTTTATACCAACCATCGGGGATGAGAAAGAAATTCTATCAAAGCAACCTCGACGCCCTCCTGATGATGCGAGAACTCTGAAGATCATATGCCTTTTCAGACCGAAGGAATTGTCGTAAGAAACGAAAGAATAAAGTCCCTCTATTTCATCCTATGGATCCACTGCCCTCCGATTGCCAATCAAGTGAAGCCCGGCCAATTTGTGATGCTCAAGGTTTCTGACGATCGCATCCCCCTTTTGAGACGCCCCTTCAGTGTCTACAAAAGCTATCCGGCCGACCATCCAGAGAAGAGAAAGAGGGGTTGTCTCGTTATCATGTACAAAAGAGTGGGGAAAGGGACTCAGAAGATGACAGCCTTGAAAAAAGGAGAGCGGGTGGGGCTCATCGGTCCTTTGGGAAATGGTTTCATTCTCCCTCCCCTTCCCTCTTCTGGGAACCATATTCTGATAGGCGGAGGCATGGGAATCGTGTCGCTTTTTCCCCTAGCCGAAATATTGGGGGGCAGAAACCTCACTGCTTTTATCGGAGGAAAGACTCGGAGTGATATCCTCTGCGCGGACGACTTTAAGAAACTAGAATCAAAAGTTCTCATAGCGACGGAAGATGGAAGCCTCGGAATCCGGGCAACGGTCGTTGATCTCTTTTTCTCCCACAGGAAAAACATCAAGACAGATGAGAGATACTCGATATATGCCTGCGGTCCGGCGGCAATGTTGAAGTCCCTGGCAAAGGTCCTCACATTCAAAAACCTGACCTGTCAGGTCTCTTTAGAGGCGAGAATGGGATGCGGTTTTGGAGCTTGTTGGGGGTGCGTCATCAAGACCAATCATCCCAAGACTCCTTATCAACGAGTCTGCAAGGACGGCCCTGTTTTCCGTTTGGAGGATATCGTCTGGGAACGAGAGTGATTCATTTTATGCAGAATGGGACCCTCCAGGTAAAAATCGGGAAATTGATACTGAAGAACCCCGTAATTGTTTCTTCGGGTACATTCGGGTTTGGGGAGGAATTTGAAGATTTCTACGACCTGAATTGCCTTGGGGCCATCATCCCAAAAGGGATTTCATTAAGACCCATGATCGGGAATCCTCCACCCCGAATTTTTGAGACGGAAGCAGGGATCATCAACTCCATCGGACTTCAGAACCCTGGATTTGACCAGTTTGTCAAAAGTAGACTGCCTTACTACAAAAATTTGAAGACTCATCTCATCATCAACTTTTTTGGGAACAGCCAAATGGAATATATTGAACTGGCGAGACGTTTTGGAGATGTCCCTGGCATTTCAGGCCTTGAGATGAATATCTCGTGCCCCAATATTAAGAGGTGCGGAATCGTCTTCGGCACGGATCCGCGAATGGCCTACCATCTCGTCCGGGCGGTGAGGAAGGCTACGAAATTAACTTTAATCGTTAAGTTATCACCCAATGTCACCGATATCGCGCGGATGGCTAAGAGCGCGGAGGAAGGGGGAGCCGATGCGGTTTCTCTTGTCAATACCTTCCGAGCCATGGCCATCAATATTCGGACGAGAAAGCCAGAGCTGGGGAACATCATTGGAGGGCTTTCAGGCCCGGCGATCAAGCCCATCGCTCTGAGAATGGTCTGGGAGGTAGGACAGGCCGTCCGCATTCCCATCATCGGCATGGGGGGCATTATGAATGCCGAGGATGCGATCGAGTTCATTTTGGCGGGGGCTTCGGCGATCCAGATCGGGACAGCCAATTTAGTCAATCCAAGGACAGGAATAGAAGTCATTCGTGGGATAAAGGAGTACCTCTTGCAAAATAAAATATACCATATTCACAAACTGATTGGGGCCTTTCGACAGAAGACCCCCTCATTCACCTCGGAGAGGAAAAAGTGAGGGGGTCTTTTTTGATTAACGGAACAAGAATGGGGTTCTGTCAAACCTCATCTTTCAATATCTTAGGTGATATAAAGATGAGTAGATCCCTTCTTAGATCTTGCTTTGCTTCTCTTTTGAAAAGCCAACCGAGAAGAGGTATTTTGTTAAAAAGAGGAACGCCCTCCCCCAGGTCATCTTTCTCGATCGAGTAAACGCCTGCGATGACAATCACTGAATTGTCCCGCACCAACACTTCACTGATGGCTTCCTTCTTATCGATACTGGGCACATTGTCAACGGTGTGGGACCAATCCGGTGCGTCCTTTTTGGCCTTGATCACCATTTTAATAAATCCCTCGTTTGTCACATGAGGGGTGACGGTCAATTTCAAGTTGGCGTCGATAAAATCCGTCGTCACCGTTCCTTCGGTCGTGAGCTTCCGGTATGGAATTCTCAGCCCTTGCTCGATGGAGGCTTCCTTATTATCGAGCGTGGCGATCTTGGGACTTGAAATGATTTTCACGTTCCCTTCATTCTCATGGGCGGAAATCTGAATATCCAGGTTTCTCAGCCCATGCTTGGACGTAAACAGCATCTCGAGGATACCTGCTGTCCCGACACCCGAAACTCCACCCTGGGGAACAGCAGGGAGGCCGATCACATTATTCAAAATGGTGGTAGGAACCACGGAAGACACCCCCAACAAACCTCCTCCCACACTGGTCTGGGTAGCACTCGTGGCCTTTCCCTTTTGCGCCAGGAAACCCCAACTCACACCTAACTCCCGTTGGAACTGTAAGTTGGCCTCGACAATCCTCGCTTCGATAACAACCTGAGGGGTTTTCGTATCCAAAGATTTGACCAAACCTTTAACCCCTGGAATACTTCTCGCGATATCCTTCACGATCAAGGTATTCGTCCTTTCGTCCACTTTAACATCCCCCCGATCGCTTAAAACACTCTTCACTTGGGGCAGGATTTCTTTGGCTGCCGCATAGTTGACCGGTACAAGTTCCATCACTAAATCTTCTAATCTTTCTTTCGACCGCTTTGCCTCTAATTCAGACTGGATCTCTTTCTTAAGCGTGTCCACCGGAGCGATCCGAACGACATTCCCCACCCGCGTCATCCCGAGGCTTCGGGATTGCAGGATAATCTCAAGGGCTTGATCCCAGGGCACGTCCACCAGTCTCATCGTGATCTTTCCAGTTACATCATCCGCTGCTATGACATTCAGATTGCTCACCTCGGCTATCAAACGAAGGATGTTCTTGATATCCGCGTCCTTGAAATCGAGAGACAATTTTCTTCCAGCATAGGCCTTTTCAAGCCCTTCCTCTGCAACCTTTTTCCCCTCCTCTCCCTTCTTTGCCACTGGAGCGCCAAGTGCGGGCTTCTCCTCAGCTATATTCTCTTTTTTCGACTCCGTTGCGAGTTTCTCTTCTTTCTTGACCTCTTCTTTCTTAATTTCGTCTTTTTTCAACTCTTCTTTCTTGACCTCAGCCACCGCCGCTTCCTCTTTCTTCACCTCGGGTCGGGGACTTTCCACCTTCGCTTCGATCTTTTTGGGTTTCTCCTTAATATCGATAAAGATTTCCTTGCCCTCTTTGGATGTTTCGTAAGAGGTCTGTTCTCTCAATTTAACGGAGACACGAATGTCATTCACCTTGCCCGTTTTCACATTTTTGAGATCGATATAGTTGACAGCACTCTCGAAGGCATGCGTATCCAATCTTCTAAGAAGCTGCTTCGAGGCGAAGGCATTCTTCACATCAACGGAGATCACATTCTCTGAAGGCATGGAGGACTCAAATTGGGGGTCCTCCGTGGAAAACGAGAGCGTAATTCTCGACTTATTGTCCATCTGCTTAAAATTAATACCTGTCAGCGTACCCGGCTTCCCCGGTTTTGGAGGACTTTCTGTCACGGCCTTTGGAGCAGCGGCAGGGGTCTCTTTGCCCGGCTTCGCTTGAACATAGATTTGGGGCTCCGAGGGCTGGGGAATGTTTCCAAGAGAAACGATCAACTGATCATCAATTCGGTTGACCTGATAGGGAGGCAGTTGAGGTTTCTGCGAATCAAAAACCAACCTCAGCTTATCCTGATAATGTCCGATGCGGACTCCTTTGACCAAAGGGCTTTTGACCTTAAACGAGCTCTTACGAGTATCCACTCCCCAAATGTCCATGACCAGCCTTGCGGGGGAATCCAATTTAAAGGCATTAAAGTTTTCGACTTTTCCATCAGCGGTGATATTGAAAATGATACAATCATCTTTTTGCTCAAAGGATACGTTGACCACTTCTTTCGCCTTGTTCGGCGGTGGCGGGCTGGGAAGAGCTTCTTCTTTCTTTGGTTCTTCGGCGGGAGCTTCCGCCTTCGTCTCTTTTACGGTTTCCTCTTCTTTTTTACCTTCCACCACCTCTGCGGCCCTTCTCACTTTCTCAATGTCAATGATGAGATTCTTTTCATCTTTCGAAATATTGTAGTTCGTCATTTGAGCCAAAGAGATTTCAATTCTTCCCCTGTCATCAAATTGCGTGGTCACCACTTCCCCGATCGTTCCGTTTTCGATTCTGAGAGGGCTTTTGATTTCTTTTAAATCGATATTTGGAACATCGACTGCAATCCGAAGAGGTTCGGTCAGTAGTTTGTAAAACGGAGGACCGATGGTTTCAGACCCTTCAATCCGAATCCTTGTGTAATTCTCTTCCTCGTTAAAGGATATCTTTTGAATGACAGAAACCTTGGCAGCCGGTGCCGGACTAATCGGTTTGGACGTCTGCGTCAAGGGTTTTTCAGTAGCGCAATTTGTTAAGAAAATCAATAAAACTAACCCAAAAGTGATTCCAAGGATCCGAGAATGTCTCATGATTCCCCTCCTTCTTCAGTTTGATGAAGCATGAGTTTAATCTCATTTTTCTTCATTTGACCGAAAATATCCTGATAGATCTCTTCAACGATCACTCTATCCTTAAGGATGTTTACTACCTTCCCATCATTCTTTCCAATCCAGGTTCCTTTCTTCAAGAAATAGCCCTTTTTGGTTCCATCTTCGATCAGTGCAACGTTCCCATCGGGGGTGGAGATGATCGCCACAAGCTTCAATTGGCTGAGGTCATATTTCTGCAAAGGCGTGAGAGGAACCGTCCGCGCAGATCGGACAGGGGCCAATTCGATAAAGGGTCTAAAGGGATCGGGTTTTCCCGAGGGGTTGTACGAGAACTCGACTTCTCCTTTTTTCTCCGGCTCTTTTTGCTCGGCTACTTTCGTTGGTTCTTCCTTCTTTTTCTCCACTGCCGGAGACTTTGCCTTGGGCGGAGGCGCAGACGGAACCGTTCCTCCTCCACACGCTCCAATCAAAAAGAGGAGGACGATCGAGAAGGTCATCCAACTATGGCCGAAATCATTTCTTCGTCGTTTTGGAGATCTCATCGTCATCTTTTTCCTTTCGGGCAGCTTTCTTTTCACCTTTCTTTTCCTCCCTTTTCAGTTCCATAAATCGGTAGGTATTGATCATACAGGAGGTTTTTACCAACACTTCGTTTTCACTTTTCCCTTTGACTTCCTTGGTTCTGGCCATATTGAAATCGACCACATTAATGATTCTCGGAAGCTTGCTCACTTTATCAAAGAAAATGCCAATGTTATGATAGCTCCCCAATACAGTGAGCTCGATCGGAACTTGAGCATAAAAATGCTGAGGGACTTCAGGTTTTGGCCTGAAGAGGGTAAACTCAAGATTCGACTCCTTTCCCAGGCTGGATATGCTCTTCAGTATTTCAGGAATCTCTTTTTCGTTGGGAAGTTGGGTCAAGGCGCGCTTCAACTCTTCATTTAACTGATTGACTTGTTCTTTAAATTTTTCGAGATCCCTCGTGATGGCTCTGCTTTCGTTTAATTCTTTGGTCAATTTACTCAACTCGCCCCTGGCTACATTCATCGAATCCTGCCAGGGAAGGAAAAAGACATACAGATAGAGGCCGGCGATCACGCATAAGATGCCGACCAGTATCAAAACCTTTTTCTGTGTCGGGAGCTTATAAATCGATTCTATTGAGAGTGCCATGTCGATCCCCTCTTCATCAGATTAAAATGATCTCACACGAAAGGATGAATTTCTTCAACTTGACCTTACTCTGTTCCACCTGCTCACTCACAACAAGGTCGACGCCTCTAAAGAGCTTCGACTTCCGAAGATTCGTCATGAAATTGGCAATGGTCTCGTCGTCTAACGCAATCCCTTCGATTCCTAACTTGGCCCCATCTTTTTTCAAAGACTCCAGTTGAAGTTTTTCCGGCTTATCAATGCTCAATTCATCCAGAACCTTCGCGGCGCCTGCTTTCTCCTTCCTCAGCGTATTAATGACGTTCAACTTATCCTGTAAGCTCTTCTGTGCCTCTCTCGCTTTGACGACTTCCGTCGTCAGGGATTTATAATAAGCAATTTCTTTCTTGGTGTCGGAAATTTTGGTTAACGTGTCCTCCTTCTCCTTCTCCAATCTCCATTGAAATACAATCAGGCCCGCGATTAAGATCGCAAGGGAAGCGATGAGAACAACGATTTCCTTCCTCAATCCAACTTTTTTCTTTTCCTTCCTCGCCAGAAGCAAATTGATCTTGATCATCGATCTCCTACCTTTCTTGAGGCAAGACCCACTCCTACAGCCATGATTGGTCCGATCTCTCTTAAATATTCAAGATCGAAATTCCTCCCGCTATATTCCACCTTTTTGAACGGATTGGCGATCTCAACCGGTATCCCGATCTGTTGTTGGAGGGTCATATCAAAATCTTTGATCTTTGATCCTCCCCCGCTCAAATAGAGTTTTCCGATTTTTTCGTAAGTGGTGGTGGATTGGAAAAAATCCAAAGAGTTTCCTATTTCGACGGCTAAGGACTCAGAGGCTGTTTTCAATACATTTTCGATCACCGATTGAGAAGTGACATCGACTTTACTCCCCACTTTAATTTTTTCAGCCTCCTCATGATCGACATGGAGTTGCCTTTGAATCTCCTCGGTGATCTGATTTCCTCCCTTAAAAATATCTCGGGTAAAGGCAGAGATATTGTTTTTGACGATGTTAATGTTGGCAACGCTCGCACCCACATTAATGATCGCCACCGTCTCCTCCCTCCCGATGTCATAGTTAATGGCCAGCATATTTTCCAGGGCAAAAGAGTCAATGTCGATGACGACAGGGTTCAATCCGGTTTCCATGATAATGGAGACATAATCGTTGATAATATCCTTTTTGGCAGCAACGAGGACGACATCCATCACCTCCGGGTTTTCTGGAGCAGCCCCAAATATCTGGAAGTCGATATTGACGTCATTGATATCAAAGGGAATATATCTTTCGGCCTCCCACTGAATCGATTCCTCCAACTCCGCCTCGGTCATAAAGGGAAGAGAAATTTTTTTGACGATCACAGAATGGCCGGAGACAGAGGTGACAACGTCCCTCGTCTTCGTCTTAGCATTTGCGATCACATCTCGTATGGTATCAATAATCGTGACCGAATCCATCAGCGCTCCGTCAACGATGGCTTCCGGTGGTAGAGGAGAGATTGCCAAATTTTGTAATTTGTATCCTTTCTTATCTTCTCTTAACTCCACCAGTTTAATAGAACTGCACCCAATATCCAGTCCGATGACATCTTTCTTTTTGCTCAGGAACATGTTTTTCACCTCTTCTCGTAATCTTTCAACAGGCAAATTTCGTGCCAGTGTCAAAATACGTCAAGTGAGCTAAGGTTAACGCCAATAACTATAAAATCGGTTAAAAAATCAAGCAAAATATTCTTACTAATTTTTTAATATGTCACATAAGTATTGCTCGAAAGCTCACGGTTTAGGTTAAGAACAATCATTAACCAATTAATATACCTCAATTTTCCAATAAACTATATTTTTTAATCTTTGACCTCAGGGTAGCTCGGGAGATACCCAAACATTTTGATGCCTTTGATTTATTCCATTCCAATTTTTTCAGGACGTTACATAAATGGACCTTTTCCATGCCCTCCAGGGACATTTCTGTTGTAATTTCAAAATCTCCATGATTTGGATTTCCCTGAAGGATCCTTTCAGCCTGTTTCAATTCAAATGGAAGATGCTTGGGACTGATCAAATTTTGTTCAGTTAAAATCATCGCTCTTTCAATCACATTTTTTAATTCCCTTACATTCCCGGGCCAGGAATATTGAACCATCAGTTTCTTGGCATCCTCGGAGAAAGCTTTCACATTTTTGTTATATTCCTTGTTGTTCTCCTCAATAAATAAGTTTGAAAGCAATAAAATATCTTCCAATCTGTCGCGAAGGGGAGGCATCTCCACGACCATGACCTTCAATCGATAATACAGGTCCTTTCGGAAGAGCCCTTCTTTCACCATGGTCTCCAAATCCTTATTGGTGGCAGCGATAATACGAATATCAACTTTTATCTCCCTCTCTCCGCCTACCCTCATGAAGGTCTGGTTTTCAAGGACTCTCAATATCTTCGATTGCAAAAAGGGATTCATATCTCCAATCTCATCCAAAAAGACCGTCCCCCCATCCGCCAATTCGAAGAGCCCCTTCTTCGTGTTCTTGGCATCCGTAAACGCGCCTTTCTCATGTCCGAAGAGTTCTGATTCCAGTAAAGAATCCGGTATCGCACTGCAATTGATCTTCATCAGGGGTTTGGCGCTACGATGACTGTTATAATGGATCGCATTCGCAGCCAATTCTTTCCCGGTGCCGCTCTCGCCTTGAATCAGTACGGAGGTTTTATGAGTTTTGCTAATCATTCCAATCAATTCCTTTACATAATGAATTTGAGGACTGACCCCATAGATGTGGCTGTCTTGATAGTTCTCTTTTTGCTGTCGGTGGAGTCTCCTCACTTCATTAATCAAACTCTTTGTTTCCAACCCCTTTTCAATGAGTAACCTCAGTTCCTCCAATTCAAAAGGCTTATTGATATAGTCGTATGCGCCTGATTTCATCGAGGAAACAGCCGTTTGTACATCCGAGTAGGCCGTCATCATGATAACCAGGATCTCCGTATCAAATTCTTTAATTTTTTTTAGAACCTCTAGCCCATCGATGTCAGGTAGTTTCATATCCAGAAGAATGAGATCGATCACATTCTTCCTGACCGTTGAAAGGGCTCCATTCCCCGAACCGACCGAGAAGATTTCATAGCCTCTCTTCCTCAGGACGTCGGAAAGAGTCTCTTGCATCACCTCATCATCATCGACGATTAGAATGGATGGCCTCATGCGTTTTCCAATGTCTCCGGTAAATTAATCACAAAGGAGGTTCCTTTCTCCCACTGGCTATCGACCTTGATGGTTCCACCATGTTTTTTAATGATTTGATAGGTGATGGAAAGCCCCAACCCTATCCCTCTTGGCTTCGTCGTAAAGAAAGGATCAAAGATTTTGTGAATGATGTGTGGGGGAATGCCTCTCCCACTATCCGAAATGACGACCTTGATAAAGTTCTGCTTCGGTCCTGCCGAGGGGCGTGATATCAACGGGTCCGCCGCAATTCTGAGTTCCCCTCCGTCGGGCATCGCCTGAATTGCGTTCAAAAACAGATTGAGAAAAACCTGGTGCATTTGTGTTTTGTCGACTTCGACCTTGGGAAGCTGGGGGTGATAGGTTTCGGTAAACCGGATTCCTTTATCCGCGATTTCTTTAATCAGAAACGGAATGATCTCATTGATAATGTCTTTAATATGGCAATGAACCAGATTCAAGTTTTGCGGCTTGGCAAATGAAAAAAATGTCTTCAGAAGGTCATTGAGCCGGTCGATCTCTTTGGTGATTCGATGCAAATATTCTCTTTTCGAATCATCCCCCGCCATTTCTTCACCGAGGGCTTGAGCGGTTGTTTTAATCCCAGCGAGGGGATTCCTCAGCTCGTGGGCGATGCCGGAGGCCAGTTTCCCCAGCGATACCAATCGGTCCATTCTCAATATCTCTTCTTGAATCTTATAAACATTGGTCAAATCGCGAAACACGACGATCTCGCCAATCTTCTCTCCCCGGATACTCAAATGGTCATTGACCGTAAATCCAACCGGGAATTCGGTATGGTCCCTTCTCTTCATCCATCCCTCTTTCCGTGTATCCAGGTCATCCGGGTTATTAAGAAAGGAAGGGATCGCGCTCTGCTTTTCCTTCAAACCGAAGATGCTCAGGGGCCGGCCAAGCACCTCCTCTTTGGAGTATCCCAGCATCCTTTCTCCCGCGCGATTGATATAGGTGATGCTATCGTTCATCTCCGTGATGATAATTCCGCTTCCAATGCTCTGAATAATGCTTTCTGTAAAATTCTTGACATCCTCCAACTGCCGCGTCAGGCGTTGGATGACTTCTTCCTTTTGGGCGATCTTTTCTCCCATCTCATTCGTTGGAAAATTTTGTTCCATACAAAAATAGAGTCCTTAAAACTTTTTCAAATCTAAAATCGGAATTTCCACCGCTTGCTCTTCGTAGGTGGAGTGAATGACTCCGGAGAAATATCCACCTGCCTCTCCCCTTCTATCGGAGAGAATCGATACCCGTTTAAGCACTTCGTCTACCATGAATCCCTTATATTCCCCATCCTCCTTTACCGTCAGGATCCTGATTTGTTCTTTTGGTCCTCCCTCCTGGATGGCAAGTAGTTTCTTTAAGTCGATCATTTTTACTTCAAAGTTCCTCAAACGAATTTTTTGCTGGTCTGAATACTTCTCTTCAAAGGTCTTCGGGACCTTAAACAATTTGAAAACCCTCTCGCTCTCCACTCCGAACAATCTTTCATCTATTTTGAAGATCGTCACGTTGATAGCCGGGATGGCCGGGGATCTCGTTTCGACAGAAGGTGCTGGGAGCTTCCGGCTCGTCTCCTCGAGTTGGACGATCTGTTGTTGGATTGTTCCGAAGATTTCTTCCGCTCTTTTCATAAATGAATGGACGCTTTTTGTCATCTCTCCGATCTGTTTCTCTCCAGCGATGGAAAGACCCGGGACCTCCTTTGATGTCTGTTGTTGGATTGTTCCGAAGATTTCTTCCACTCTTTTCATAAATGAATGGACGCTTTTTGTCATCTCTCCGATCTGCTTCTCTCCAGCAATGGAAAGACCTGGGACCTCCTTTGATGAAGGTTGACTGATCTTGGTATCCTTCAACCCTTCCAGGCAGGAGAATCTTGCCTCGATCCCCAGATAGGCCAGCTGTTTATAGATATTGATTTCACCGCCCGTCTCTTTTCGCATCAGAAGCTTGATGGTCTCCTTTGAATCCAATAGGAATTTGAGCAATGGCGGCTGGATGTCCTCTTCGTTTTTGATCATACGGTTTAAGACATTTTCCATACTGTTTAAAATCGACGTCATATCGGCCTTCTGCTTCAACAGTTCTTTCAACGCCAGGATTTCTTCCCTTGCTTTTTCAAGTTTTTCTCCTGTAATCTCCCACTCCAACGAAAGAAGCTGCGCTTCCATTTTCTCGATCGATTTCAAGAAAGGGACGGGAACAGGAGCTGGAGAAGGGGCCGAGGGCGGATGGGGAGCTATCTCCTCACCAAGACTTTTTTCAAATTCATAAGAAGGTTCCAAAATCGGGGATGTCACGGAACGTTCGAAGGAATGGGGTTTTACGGGGGATTCCAAAACCGGAGGCCTCATTGAAGGTTCTGCCACAGAGGGTTTCAAAGGGGGCTCGGCCAGAAGAGACTCCATCAAAGAAGGCTCGAACATGGGAGATTCGACGGGAGGTTCGAAGGGGTGAGGTTTTAGCAGGGATTCGGGCACAGGAGGCGTCATCGAAGGTTCTAACACAGAGGGCTTTGAAGGGGTGTCGACGGGTGGAGATTCCATCGACATTTCCTCCCGGTCCCTTTTCTTCTCCACAAACAGCCGATTCACGGCATCGTCAATCTCTTCTTCCAGACCCTTCAGGTCTTCTTCTTCCGTCAACTTATCCATTTCCCCTTCCCCTTTTATCATCTTAATTGCTTATCCAAGAGCATGATCTTTCTGCTGACGTCCTTGACCACTAATTTGCTAATTTCCCTCAGCGTTTCGAAAACTCCGTTCCCTTTTAAAGCGCTCGCCGAATAGGACGGGACTTTCAGCATTGAATTGAGATCCTTCTCAAGAATATCAACGGCGAGGATCTCCGAATCGGTCCCGTCTAAATCCCGCTTGTTATACTGGATCACGAGCGGGATGCTCCTGATGCTCACTCCCTTCTCGGCCAAATTCTTGGCTAAGTTGATCAGACTCTCGATGTTCTTTTTCCTTTGGACTTTTAATGAATCGGCAACGAAGACCACTCCGTCCACCCCTTTTAGAACTAACTTTCTTGTCGCATCGTAATGGACCTGTCCAGGGACGGTATAAAGTTGAACGCGTATATCAAATCCTCTAATCTTTCCCAGGCTCAACGACAGGAAATCAAAGAAAAGTGTCCGATCCCCCTTGGTGTCGATCGACACCATCTTTCCTTTGATATCCTCCCTCGTTTGCGAAAAAATATACTGAAGATTCGTCGTCTTTCCACAGAACCCTGCTCCGTAATAGACAATCTTGCATTGGATCTCATCTTTACTAAAATTAATAAAAGGCATTAAATTTCTTTTCCTCTTTAGGAAGGCCGAAAGGAATCGTTCGATTTCGATCTTCCTTTATCAAAGATGGACGAAAGAATGACTGAAAGCTCGTCGATGATCTTATTAATTTGTAACCGGATCAACCCGAGAGAGGTTCGATCATCAAAGAGGGTGACCATGATCACATGTTCACCAATCGCCGAAAAATAGACATTTTCGCTTCTCCCTTTGTGGAATAAAAGAGTGAATTCTTCCTCTCCCAGCATCCGAGCAATTTCTGCCGTGGCTCCGAAGTTCGCTGCCGTCAGGGCAGAAAGCGATAGGATATCGATCTCCGGCGTGTTGCCCTGTTGGGCGATCAGTTGCCCGGATCGATCGATCAAAAGCACCGAATGGGCCATCGATGAAGACACCATCCGATTCAAACAATAATTTATTTTCTTCATGTCTTTTTCTGTAATAATAATGTTCATAATTGATATGACTTTGGCTGTTTCAAATCTCCTTTTAAAATCCCTCCCAACCTCCCCTGCCTACCGGCAGGCAGGCTTTGCCAAAGGGAGGAGACAGGGGCTTCCCCCTTTGGAAAAGGGGGATTAAGGGGGATTTTATTATGATTCTTCTGATCTGCCGATTCTTGAAACTCTTCTCTCCATAAGGGCAAATGAATACCATAATGGATTCTCAGCGGACTACGATTTATCATCGTTTCGCCGCATCGCCTCGACCAGCAGATGCTCCCAATTCTGGTAGATCGTCTGAACAGGAGGCACGGCCCCGATATTTGAAACGAATTCCCCCTCCTGCCAGCTCAGAATTTTATAAAAGGCCTCCGCCCCTTTGTCTTCCCCACATTCCGCGTGGATGATCTCCCCCTCGCTTAAGTAAATAATCCCCTTTTCTCCGTCTCGAGTAATAATCAGGGCGGTTGTCAAGCGGCTCAGGCAATTCATTTGAAGGACATCTGTGAGTTGGAGACCGAAAACCTTTCCCCGGAATCCTTTTCTTCTCCCAATCAAGTCGATGATAATTTTTCTTATGTCAGAGATCTCAAAAGGTTTTTCCACGTAATAAAGGGACCCTCTTCGGTTAGCCTCTTTCTGAACATCGGAGGACCCATACGCAGTCATGATGATAACTTTCGTTTGCGGGTATTCCTTTTTGATTTTAACGAGAAGGTCCAAACCATTAATATCCGGCATTTTGATATCAGAAATAACCAAATCGATCTTCTCCTTTTTGAGAAGGTTTAAAGCCTCTCCTCCATTGTTGGCAATGACCACCTCATACTTATCTTTGTCCTTGGAAAGGCTCCTTGCCATGCTCCATGTTAAAGTCTCTTCGTCATCCACAATTAAGACCTTCTTTAAAGTCTTGGCCGTCATAAAGTATATATTTCTCTGTTCGTGAGGGTTAATAAAGATTCTTAGTCAAATAAAGCAAAATAAGTGCCAGTTTTTGCAAAATAATCTCCAATCAAATAACACATAATTTCAAATACTTATTGAGGTTGTTATTTCGCGCCAATATAACAAAAATATCCAGTGTGGTCAATATTTGACCATTGGTAAAATAATTCCTAGCAATTTCCATCTGGCAGGCTTAGATAGTCGTAAAACGTACAGTGCATAGCATGAGTTCCAGAAATTAATGCAAAAGAAAGCGATTGAATTCCAGAATCACCACACTCAATATGGAGAAATTTTTTTATTTCTCACGATCAAGAAGCGAAAGGATTTTTCATCTTCTTGCCCAAAACTCTCTTTTTAAAAACTTGACTTTTTTACTCCTATTAGCTAACTTTTACTAAATATTTCTTTTCGAGGAAAGACTTGGGTATCGACAAAGAAAAGATCATAGACGTCGCCCAAAAATTTATCCTTAAAGGGCAGGCCAAAAAGGCGATCAAAGAGTATCTGAAATTAGTTGAGGCCGATCCTAAGGATAAACGGTTGCATCTAAAATTGGGGGATCTGTACTTAAAGGATAACGACGAAGATAAAGCACTACAAGAATATCTAAAGGTGGCAAGGCTTTACGGAGAAGAGGATTTGAATTTCCGGGCCATCTCGATGTACAAGAAGATTCTCTCAATTAATCCAAAACTGACTGAAGCCTTTCATGAAATAGCAAAATTATATTTGAAGGAAGGACTTTCCGGAAGCGCCAAGAATTACTACCAGGGTATTCTGGAGATCAATCCGAGTGATTCGGAGGCTGTCGAAGCCCTGAAGAACATTAAGAGCCCGCAAGAACCGAGGGGAGGAGCCATCACCCCATCTCCAGCAGCCGAGTCCGCCTTCTCCAAGTATCCTCATCCTCCAGAGAAAAAGTCTTTCGAGGAAAAACCGCCGTTCCTTTCCCCTGGGGACGGAGATAATTCGGTTTCAGCGGCTGTCCCTGCAATTTCCCCGCTCGACAAGGATGCAGAAATGCATTATCACTTAGGCATTGCTTATAAGGAGATGGAGCTTTTCGACTACGCCATCTCCGAATTCGAATTGGCCTCTTCCAGCCCCTCGATGCAATTTGATTGTTATATCATGCTGGGAAATTGTTACATGGAGAAGGGTGATTTTAATAGATCGATTGAGTTCTATAAGATGTCTTCTGCGATACAAGGATTGTCGAACGAAAAATTGGCCCGACTCCACTTCAATTTGGGCCTGGCCTATGAGGCAAACGGGATGGTTTCAGAGGCTATCGATACGTTCAATGTCGTTTTGAAGCTGGACCAAGCCTTCGCGGAAGCAAGAGAAAAGATCAAGAAGCTTCAGGTCCAAACGAAATAACCCCCCTTTTCCCCCTTATTCTAAGGGAGACGAAGGGGGGGTGAGGATCAGCATCAAAATACTTCCCTCCATAATTTCGTTTTCGCGACAGCCCATCCAGGGATGGGAACCTGAATGACGATGTTTGCATTCACGCTATTAGAAATATAAATCATCCCATTTGTGACTATCGGAGCAGAAGGAATCCCAGCCCCCAGGGAGATGTAATTCTGCGGGTCTGTCCATTTTCCCGTCACAGGATCTAAGGTCACCAAACCTTCGGATGCGCCCGGAGCTCCAACTTTTGAGATCTTCAATCCGTAGAGCCTACCCTCTCCGGCACCACAGGATTCTCCACCACCCGTATAGACCCACGTGGTAAAATAGACCACATAGTTTGCCACAGACGGCGTATCGAGCACTTTTTCACCGGGATCTAAGTTCTTTGTCCAGGTTTTTTTTCCAGTTGTTCCTTGATCTGTGATTTCATAGAGACTATAAAACTTATTTGCATCAGTGAGGTTCTGTTCGTCACCCGTTCCGAAGAAGACGAGGATGTCCCCACCGTCATTTTTAGCCACGGCAGGGGCGTAGTAGATGGGTAGTTGTTTTGCTTTCGTGTCTTCCCAGAAATCGTAGAGCGTCCAGTCAGCGACGTTGGTGGAGCTCACATCCACTTTCCAGAGGGTTCCGGATGTATCGCCAAAGTAGACATAGTTGACAAAACCATCTGAATCTGAATCAAAAGCAGTCGGTCCGGAAGGAACTTTATTTGTCGAGCTTCCCACAGGCGTGCCGTTGGACTGGGTCCACATCTTTAAGGGTGTCCCTGTTTCGATATCAACGATATAGAAACTGTTCCCCTGATTGTCTGTGGTGGAGTAACCTCCGGTAAGAAAGGCCACAAATTTTGTGTCTGCGCCGACTTTCACTCTCCCGATATCAGGTTTGCCCCATGCATTCCCCATGTTCGGATCTGTCCATTCCCAAATGATCTTTGGATCATTGGGGTCTGTGACGTCGACTGCAAAATAATAGGACCCCCCTCCTCGCAAACCTGAAACAATCACTGTCTTCCATTTCGATTCGGCTTTGAAATAGACATCATAACCTTTCGGGCTTGAATCGACATAGAAGTCATGGGTCACGCTTAAATTTTTCAACTTTCCAAGGAGGCATTTTGGAATGATGGCAAATTTTTCGCTTCCATCTGTATTGCTAAAACCATGGAGAAATCCTTCATTTGTCCCCACATAGATCATCGTTTCCCGGTTTTTATAAGTGTTAATGAATGATTGGTAACTGGGGTCAGAAAAGAAAAAAGCCGGGCCTGCAATGATCACGGGTGTGGAATGGTAAATGTCTCCTAATTTCCAATCCAGGGGCCTATTGCCTTTGTATGTCCCACCGCTGTAGTTGGAATTCAAAGTAAAATTAATAACCGTTTGGGCATCCGCATTATTGACGACCGTGTCGCCATTAATATCCTCGTTCAGTGGGTTGACCAGGGAGTAAAGCGATGACTCACCTGCCTGAAAAACCTTCCTGGCGGGATTCAGCCCAGAATCGGTATATGTGTATATCGTTCCCCTTCCCTTTGTGTTCATGACGTCCCCTGAATCCCAAACAAAATCCGGAGCGAGGGCGCCGGTCTGTAGATCTGCATTCCATGCCATTAGGTGTCCATAGTAATCCCCATTTTTTATCTCAAAGGACCCCCTGAAGAGACGATCTCTTGTTTTGGTGATGACAGGATTGGATCGGCCGTAAAATTGCCCGGCAATGCTCTGGAAGATGGTCTGCAAAGCATTTTGCAATTGGTTAAGATTAGCGGCAAAGTAAGCCTGTTGGGTTCCACCCGCGTTTGCAATATTGTTCAATGTTTGATTTCCAACGATATCCGTCCCGAATCCCACGACAAAGGTCCTGACATTGATGGTCAAGAGGTTAGCTGCCTCCGTCACAGCGGCACTGTAGTCTGGAACGCCCGCTTTAAGTCGCGCACTCTCCAAACCATCGGTGAGGAGGATGATGTAATTCCCTCGACAAGGAACATCGCCCATCTTCGTCTGGCTGGAAATATCGCCGCCGTTATAATTAAAAATGTAATCGCTAAAATACATATTTGCCCAGGCGAGAGAGTCTGCAAGGGGGGTCAATTGAGCAGGGGGATTAGAGGCAGGGTTGTTATTTTGGTAGAAATTTGCGGTCAACCCAGTTTTTCCATAAAGGGCATGCATGGGCAACGTTGTCCAATAGTTATTATTGTTCCACCCAGCCGCACCCGTACTCTTGACAGGGGTTAAATCTAAGTAAGACAAGATCTGATTTGTGATAGCGGTTCTGTCCGAACTCTTGAAATCAGCACCTTTATCATCCGGAAAATTGACGAAGAGGGTGTGATTATCGAAAGCACCCGCAGTATTGTTGAAATTACCGGACCCATCCATTGAAGGGTAAAATGGGACTTTTTTGCTCTGGCTGCCTTTGTCCCACGTCCCTTTCTTCGAATCTATCTTGAAATAGCTCCAGCTCGGGGGTTTGTTGGAACTTCCGTCTGAAGGATAATAGTAATCTGCCCATTTGTAACAAGTTCCGGGCGAGAGATCCCAGTGCGTGCACTGGTATTTATTTTCAGCGATACCGGGAACGGGATCGTCTGTTCCTGAGGTGGCTTGGCAGTCGGCAATCGCACCCCTATCTGACCAAGTCCAATTCGTCCACCAGCCAGTGAATTGCTCGCTCTGGCCGCCAGAATACCTGATGCAGGAGCAATCCCATTTTGGGTCACTAAATCCTGGATCGCCGAAGAAGTATGTATACTCCGTATACGGATTATTCGCCCACGTCTTAGGGAAATCGTTCTTGGTGCTACCCTTAGTGTTATCGCATTTAAATTTGGTGTCATCGCTGCATTGAGAACCCTGTTTAAGATTAAGGTAGTTATACCCCTCCCAATAGACTTCATACCAATCTGAATAGTAAGTGTATGTATACCAGTTATACTCTCCATTGTAGACGATGCTGGTCACCGTGTATTTTAAATCCTTCGCAAATGTTCCAGGAGGATTGGGTGGGGGGCTGATTCCATTATTGTTGGGCGAGTTGGACAAAGTCTTGGCATGAGTGAAAGTATAACCGACGTTCACTCCTGAATGAGTGGTTCCCCATTGGTCTTTAAAGCTGTCCTTTTCAAAGACTGTGGTACTCCAGCCATCCTGTTGCCAGTAAAATTCATAGTAAAGCTTTCGCCAATAATCGACAGGGGGGGCATAAGCATAATGGTAACGACACTGCTGACTGTACAAACCCCACATATGGTCAGGCGATTTTAATTGCGCATAAGTAGAAAACCCTAAATTCACTCGATCCTGAACCACTGATTTGATAATTGTACCTAACGCCTGCTTTGCCTGATAGAGTTTGCTGTTGGGGTGGTTTCCTCTCCCTTCAAAGGGGTACCATTTCCCATCCACCCCTATTGCCACGCCTGGTCCTTGCCCCGAGCCATTCGGCTGCTGCTCCATGGAGTTGGAAGTATCAAAGATAACCATGACATTTGGGGTTTTCACCGAATAAATATCATTCTGACCATAGGCCAGAAAAGGGATGAGAAGAATAAAACATGAGACCGTTAAGATTAACCTTTTCATTTTTTCCTCCTTAGTTATATCCTTCTTGGGTGATCATGGCCACTTCGATAACGGATTCGATGACCACTCTTCCTGCAACAGGGAAACCTGGAGAGACCCCCTCGGAACGGATAGAAAAGTCCACAAGCTGCATTTGCCCCGCTCCAAATCCTTTTGCTGCGAATGGGTTCCCTCTCGTGTAGGTCACGTTGCTGAGGCAGTCACCGATAGCAACTTGATAACTCCCACTATTGGCTACCGAATGAACAAATTCTCCAGTAGAAGCCCTTCCCCGAAAATTTTCGATTCCGCCGTCGCTGGCATAAAAAGCGTTATTGTAGACCCTTTCATTCCCAGTGATTTTTGCCTCATAGCTGGTTAAGCTCATGGCAGCCAAGCCAATGAAGGTCAGCACCAATAACATGACCAAAGCGACAACAAGTGCGATTCCCTCTTGATCCGTTAAACAAATCGTTGTCTTCATAAATGCTCCTCTCTCACTCTCTCGTTTAACCAATTACTATTTGAAGAATAGGTTCCTCACCTGAATGTTCGAGGTCAGCGTGCGCTTTCTATAACCACCATCCAGCTTGTAATCAGGATCGGTCTTATCTGTTGTCACAGTTATGGCCACCTGCATGCATGCACTACTTGGATTTAGGGGTATGCTTCCGTCCGGATTTCGGAATTCAATGTTTTCTACGTTTTCCGCCACGGGTTGTGGCCCTGCCCCCAGATGATCATCCCTCAAGAGACATGACTTCCCTTCAGACGGTCCGATGGAGTAAGTGATTGCTTGGATCAAATATACGGGTTCTCCTGGCTGGTGTTGCTCTGTTGATGACAATGGGGTTTTGTTATCGAGATCAATTTGCTTTCCATTAATGCTTTTAATCTGAACGCTATCAGTCCCATTGATGCAAATATATTTTTTTGAACCTGTATTGAAACCTGAGACATCGTTAACTAGAATGTATGTTTGACCAAGCGCTGGTGGGTTCCCGTCGGCATTGGGGGCTAAGGTGGTAACAGCTTGACCATACGCCTCCACAACAGTAAGGCTCGTTCCACCTCCACCCGGATTAAGGACCATGTTAGAACCATTTATTGGGCCGGCGCCGAAGAAATTGGAATCGGAGGCACCCATTCTCCCAAAGCCTGCCATACGAAGTTCTCTGGTCATTCGGTTGATGGCCAGCCTGACATTCTGCTGCATATCCACGACCTGGTCCTGCACCGTGTAGGTATGCTGCTGGGAGATGAATGTTTTGTAGAGCCCGGCTACCAGTATCCCGCTCACGGACAAAGCAACTAAAAGCTCGATCAACGTTATTCCTTTACGGTTCATCTTTTTCGCCTCACTGAGATCTGACCGTTGTAAAAGAGATGGTATGATCAGTTGTATCTCTCCACCTGACGGTCACCACAATATTGAGCATGGTTGTCCCGGGGATAACCGAAACATTACAGCTTCGAATAAATTTGATGCCCTCTAAGATGACCACATCATCATGGTTGCTGGCTGTCAAGCCATCGTCTCCATATGTGAGGTTTTTCAAAGTCTCCAAGCGGTCCTGGGCCAACACAGAAGCCTCTGTCATGTGGCGTGAGAAAAAATTTCCTCTTACAGACGAAATTTGCATCCCGGCAATAGCTAAAAGTCCAATTGCTAAAAGGACAAGACCTATCAGCACCTCAATCAATGAAAATCCGTTCTTATTCTTATTCAATTTTAATCCTCCCTGTTAATCCCAATAAGCGGATAGTTTTGGTTGAACCTTTGTTGTTATTCAGCGTTATACTGCCATCTGTTGCCGTCGAGTTGGGTTTGAAGGTTGTTGCATTTCCAGCGAATGTCGTATTAAATTGAACACCGGTGGGTAATGTCTGATCGTCTCCTTCTTTTGTCCAAGTTGTCCCAAGATCTTGGGAGTATTCAAGAAAATACTTATTGTTTGCTGTATCCAAAGTAACCCGATACCAAATATTATTTGAAACGGCTTTAATCTGGGCTACCCGCATGATCGAAACTACATCCCGGGTAGCACTCTTAAGTCGATAAATCGTCAACCACCCCCCGATATTGGGTGTGGTGAGTGCTGCTCCAATAGCGATGATAACCATGACAACGATTAATTCGATTAACGTAACGCCTTTTTGATTCATCAATGATCACCCCTTTTCAAACAAAAACCGGATTACCGCTTCTACGCTAAGCCACGGCAATCCGGTTCGTTCACTCAACCTTGGCAACCCGGCTATCCCGATCCTGGGATCCGTGGCTTTCCGTCCCACGATTACTCGTGGTTTGGCTTTTTCGAGTTGCTCTGTCTTTTGACTATCTATTTAGCAAATGCTATGCCAAGTAATGATTATTTTATAACCTACTGAAATTAAATGATATTTTAATCTTTCCTTTCGTCTAATAATTTTTCCCATCCGAAAATTGTCTTTCCCAGTATGAAATATTTTCTCTAAAAAACCTCCCTCCACTTTTTAAGTCTCATTTGGTTTCCCCATGTTGGAATTCGAAAAGATCGAACCTGGTTTGCATTGAGACTGGTCGAAAGATAGATCATTCCGTTGGTCACAATTGGAGCCGAAGGAATGCCACGTGCGTCGGGGTAATAATCGGTAATCTCAAGATACTTTTTGTTAGTTCCTAAGTCTGCTCCAGTCACTGGATCCAACACCAACGCACCCTGATCTCCTGGTCCAGCAGCGCTTGTTATAGTCAAACCGTAGAGCCTTCCCTTCCCCGCCCCGCAATCGGTCTTGTCACCGGTATATATCCAGGTAGTAAAATAGACGACGTTATTAGCCACGGTGGGAGCAGCCAACATTTTTTCACCCGGAGCAAATGATTCTTCCCAATTCTTCACTCCCGAATTTCCCTTGTCCCAAATTTCGAAAAAGGAGTTGTTATCAACATTGAAAATATTCGATTCATTTCCCTGGCCGTAAAAGACGAGTATATTGTTTTGATTATTCTTTGTCACGGCAGGAGGGTAAAAGACAGGGCTGTTCGTGCCCGGCGTGTGCAATGGTATAAGTTGCCATTTAGTAATGTCCTCTTCCCCATCGATTTTGATTTTCCAGAGAACGCCATTGATATCCCCAAAGTACACCCCGTTGACCCGACCATCCAGGTCGCTATCAAAAGCAGTGGCTCCAGCAGGTATCTTATTCTTTGAACCACCGACGATAAACTTTCTCAAGATACTCCCATCCGCTATATCGATGACATAAAATGTATTTCCCACATCATCAGTGGTCGAATATCCCCCTCCGACAAAGGCAACAAACTTTTCCTGCCCGCTGATCCTCACCCATCCTATCTCCGGCCTGGACCAGGTATTTCCCATTCCAGCATCTGTTGCATCCCATAGAACATCAGGGTAGCTCCCGGATGTTGGATCGGTCACATCCAGGGCGAAATAAGAATTACCGCCGCCCCTCTCTCCACTGACCAGCACGGTACTCCATGCCCCACCCGTGAAGACGTCATAGGCCCTCGGGCTGGAATCAGTAAGGTATTGGTGGCTGTTTGTCCTTAACTCTTTCAAATTCCCGAGGAGATTATTGGGGATGATCCCAAATTTTTCCTTTCCATCTTTATCACTAAATGCGTGAAGCATGCCGTCGTTGGCGCCGACGTAAATCATGGTTTCTCTACTTATCTTTTTAAAATCGGAGTATTTTTGGGTAAATGCCGCAATATCCGGGAAGTTCAGGTTGGGCGCCCCAACTACTAACGGTGTGGAATGGTAAATATCCCCAAGCAGCCATTTCCCTGACCTTACTCCTTTGTAATATCCCGGACCGTTCTTTCCATCATCGTAATTGGGGTCCAGGGTAAATTCGTCAACCGCTTTAGAATCCTTTTTATCCACTTTTCCATCATTATTGATGTCTTCATTTGCCGGGTTCAAGTAGTCTTCTAATTTTTTATTGTTTTTATCCTTAAAATTCAAATCTGTAAAATCTCCTCTCGACTTTCCGAGCGCACCGTCAACCCAGGTATAAACTGGTCCTCTCCCGTTGGTGTTCATCACCTTCCCTGCATCCCACTTTTCTGGAGTAATAATGCTTCCATCGACATTTAAATCAAAGGCTTCCAGATGCCCTTCATAACCTGGCAGGTTAAAATAACCCCTGTAGACCCTGTTTCGGGAGCTTGAAACGACCGGGCTTGACCTGCCATAGCTCCCTCCTATGATCTGGAAGATAGTTTGCATGGCATTTGTCAAACCTGCTAAGGTATCTGTAAAAAAAGCATCATAGGTATCGTTTGAGCCCTTCCTCGCGATACTGTTCAGCGCATTGATATTCGCACCAGCCGCTTTGCCGAAACCAATGACGAAGGTATTTACCCCAGCTTTATACAAATTCTCTGCATTCGTTTTCCCCAAATCAAAATCAGGGTCCAGATTTGTAGGGGAATCTTTGAAACGACAACTTTCCAGGCCGTCGGTTAGTAAGATGATATAGTTCCCCCTACATTTGGCCTTGCTCGGGGCATCCTGATTGATGTAGTCGTCAAAATATTTCTTTGCCATATAAAGCGAATCGGCGATCGGGGTTTGATTGACAGGCGATCCAGAGGTATTGGAGGTGAGGCTGTTGGGTTTTAGTGGTAGCTTTGTCCACCAGTTTCCACTAATCTTCGGCTCCGGGCTCTGGACAGGATTCAGGTCCAGCAATGCAAGGATTGCATTCTTTATGGGATAACCATTGGTTGAATCATCAACTTGAGGAATATTGATAAAGAAATAGTGATTGTCAAAGGTATTGGGAGTATCATTAATAGCATCTGCACCATCCCTGGAAGGATAGAACGGCTTTGGTTGAATATTGAGCGGCCAGACCCCGCCCTGCGTATGAAAATAACTCCAGGTATCAGGATAATTTATCGTGCCATTAGAAGGGTAAGTATAACTCGAAGCATCATAACAACTATCTACATAAATCCAGTCAGTCCAACTATCCCCTTTTGCCGGATCCATAGCAGGGTAGTTATATGCCCCTCCTGCATTGCCTGGGCAGGTTGTTGATCCACCACCACCCCAGGCATTCTCTTGGAACTTTGCGCCATACGTACATGAGACGGCTTTTTGGCAGGAAAACGTTGAGTTAGAACACTTCCATTTTGGGGAGTATCCGCCATCCCCAGGGAAAAAAGTTTGCCATCCTCCGCCTCCCTGCCAAGGGTTTTTAAAATCTTTAGTTGGATCACTGCAATCAATAAGACCACTGCAATCACTATTATTGCAATTACTGCAATCACCAAGGCAACCAGCGGGGTTTTTACTTACCACTTGCTTCAACTCCTCATAATGGTCATGGCTTACAGAGGCGTAGTAGTAATAATACACGTTCATCTCAGCATTCAAGACGATACTGTAAATGCTATATTCTAAATCAGCTTTATAAGTGGGGGGGACAGTATTGCCTGAAGGTTGAACCGTGTTGTCATCGAACGTGTGGTTCTTCTCATATAATTTAGAACCTACGGCCATTCCTGTTTGAACCTGGCCCCAAACATCTGTAAAATTCCCCAGCGGGAGAGAAGAGAAAGAGGAATAAAAGTGACTGTACTTATTCCACCTCCAGTAAAGTTTTTTCGAGGTACACGTTGGAGCCGAAGCCCCCTGGCCTCCCGTGCAATTCCATCTGTCTCTCACATAGTAACCACGTCTTGCATCGGTTTTGAACTGGGCATAAGTTGAAAATCCAAGGTTTATATTCACAATGCCTGCGATGACTTTTTTGAGCGCCAGTTTTGCCTGGTAAAGTTTACTGTCAGGATGGTTGCCATCTCCCTCGAATTTATAAGTCGTCCATGGAGCAGTCCCGTCTGGGAAAACATTTCCATCCTTATCCACTTTTACATTAGAAGGATTTGCAGCACTACCGTCTGCCTTGGAATTCATTGAAGCGGACGTATCAAAGATGATCATGGCGTTAGGCGTCATCACTTCGACGAGATCTGATTGGCCGTAAGCCAGAGCTGGCCCCATGAAAAGGGCGGCGATCAGGGGAATTAAATATTTTTTCATCACGAGCCTCCTGGATAACCAAGCGGTGGCGCTGTGTCCACCACTTCGACCACAGCTTCTATATCCACTCTACCTGCTGTGGGAAAGTTTGGACAAACTCCGCGCGATATGATGTCAAACTCATATTTCATAGGAGGGCCATAGTCCGTCACCCTCCTTGCCCAATTTACGCTGAAAGAGTCTCCGCCTAACAATGCCTTTACCTGTGCATCGGAGTTGCTATCGACCACTCCGGATGTATTCGCCAGAAGAATATAAGCGCCTCCTGTGGAGCCGAAATAGTCCACTCCCGCATCCGCGGTGTAAAAAGCTCTGTTATAGAGTCTTTCATTTCCGGCTATATTCGTTTCAAAAGTAGTCGTGCTGAGGGCACTGATTCCAATGAGGGTTAGGACCAACAGAATCATGAGGGCGACGACTAATGATACCCCTTTTTGATTTCGTAATGTGTGACCGTACTTCTTTTGTCCTTTCATTTCCATCGACTCAGACTCCGCTATGAGGTACAGGGCTCGCGATTCAGTGCTTCATGGTCACTTCATCAATCCCTTAGGTTTCTCAAATCAACATAGGTATTGAGGGTCCTCCTGCGAAATCCCCCTCCTCCGTCTTTTAATTCCGGATCGCTCATGCGCGTTCTCGCTTGAACCGTGATCCTTACCCCTCTGACATCCGCCGGATTCGCCGGTACATCCACTTCTGTAGTATCCGCAAGAACGTAACGGAATTGAAGGTCCTCGACATATTCTGCAACGGTATCTCTCCGGGTTTCTGCCGTATTCGGATACAAATCCCTAAAAAGGACAGGAATTCCGTCGTTATCAACCCTTAGTCCATATCGAATCGCTCTGATAAGAAAGACGGGTTCTCCGGCAACATGGCTTTCGTTAAGCGTGCCTGTTGGATTTTTCGCTGTCTTCGCCAGAGTAATTGGATTTCCGGCTGCCGGTACTACTTCGTAGTTATACCGTCCATTAATACACATATATTTCCTTGAGGCCTTATCAAATTGTGTGCCTCCGGTGTAAGTGACCGTGACCGTTGTACTTCCTGAATTTACGTCAGCGGCAATGGTTCCAAGTTGAGTGTAAGCTCCCACCACAGTAACCTCATCGCTGTTTCCCACGTTGTCCCCTCTGGGAGAATTATCAACTGCGTTGATGATGTTGGCAAACCCATTCACATTTACGAGCACGGCGATGATGTCGTTATTGCCATTGACGTTTTCGTTTTTACCCCCGAATCCAGCCATTCTGATTTCACGAATCATTCGATTGATGGCCACCCTCACGTTCTGCTGCATATCGGCGACCTGCTCCTGGGTGGCGTAACTTTTTTGCTGGCGGACAAAGGCTCTATAAATTCCAGCCACCAAAACCGAGCTGATCACTAATGCGATGAGGAGCTCGATGAGTGTGACGCCCTTGATGCCTCTCATCATATTCCTCGTTTTTAACTTGCGTCTAAAATAGACTTCAAATCCCCCCATCCCCCCTTTGCTAAAGGGGGGTGAGGGGAGATTTTTATTGTTTTTGTTTCTGAATGACGAAAGCATCATGAAGAATTACCTTGCCTTGATGGTTCTGAAAGAAACGCTATGAGGTATCCCTTTTTCTACCCACGAAACAGTATAAGCAATTCGCACATGATTGGGATTGCCAATCCTGGTAGCTTGGTAAGATCCCGTGAAAACTCCCACATTGATATCATTCGGGTAATCGTTCGTATCCAATTTGTTATCATTCAGAGGCAAACCTCTCAAAATTTCCAGCCTGTTCTGCGCCAAAACGGAAGCTTGTGATAAACTGCTGCTAAAAGAAGTTCCTCGAATCGAGGTAATTTGCATCCCGGCGATCGCGAGTACGCCGATGGCAAGAATAATCAGACCGATAAGAACCTCTATTAATGTGAACCCTTTCTTTCCGGGTAGATTATTCAAGCTTCACCCTCCCCGTAGCCGCGGTCAGAGTAATCCTTTTCTGGTTACCCTTTGTGTTCGTCAATGTTACACTTCCTATCGAGCATGTAGAGTTCGGATTGAACTGGGCCTCGTTCCCGGGCAAGTTGCTCAAATCAAGAGAAATTCCAGCGGGGATGGTTTGGAGAACCCCGTCATTAATGAATCCACCCGTATTGCGTTGAAGGACATAACTGCTCGCATTCGGGAAAAAGACCCTATACTCCATATTGGTTGATACTGCTTTCAATTGAGCGGTTCTCATCGCCGATGTGATATCTCTTGCGACACTCCTCAAACGATAGTTGGGCAACCATGCACCGATATTCGGTGCCAAAAGAGCAGCCCCAATGGCGATGATGACAAACACGACAACCAATTCAATCAGTGTCACCCCTTTTTTGCTCGTCAATTTCATCAACAGACCACCACCTTCCTCTGTCATTTTATTGAATAAAATATATTTGTCAACATTAATTTTTGCCTCTAACCACACGATTTTACAGGAATTGACACCTGTTGACACGATTTAAAAAAATAATTTCGGTTGGTTGCACTTTTTGGCCAATTGAGCTGGATGATACAGTCTTTTGCTTGCGGCAGGGGCAATGATACCCCCCCGATTTAACAAAAGACGATAGTCTTATGGTGGCGTTGGCAGGTGGGTCGATGCAAGAAGCACGGACTTCGAATCTCGGCAAAGGGCATAATCGAGCAACAAGCTTCGATAAATCGACCACCGGTACCAGTTTCGACAACGTTAAACGATATTAAAAAAGGCGTGCACCTGACTAGACAAGAGGGATGGAATCATTTGAGATCGATGGTCAACGTATATCGTTGAGTGCTTTTCGCGCCCTCATTATCGGAGACTTCAATTTCAACAGAATGGCTTCCTTTATCTTCCTTTCGGATTTCCCACTTAATCAATCCCGTTTTCTTATCAATCTCCATCCCCCGGGGGCCAGATTTCAGGGTGAATGTGATGGGATCGTTATCTGGTTCATTGGCCTTGACCTGATAAATATAAGTCGTCTTTTCCACGGAATTGGGCGGGGATGAGACGATTTGCGGCGGGCTATTGGAAATCAGAAGGGGCTCCGACCTCTTCGGTGTCCCTAAAGCTTCTCTATCGTCAGGGGTTACAATGAAGACAATCGAATCGCCCTTCTTAAATTTTCCCTTTTCCAAGGTATCCATTCTCTCGTCGCTCAGAACCGACCCATTTTTTTCCCACTGGTAAGTATAGTAAATAAAGTCTCCTTCGGGATCTGAACATTTCACAATCGCCTTCAAGTTGTCGGTGGCATAAGCCACCTTGGGCTCAATCCAGACCTCCTGAATAACAGGCGGTGTATTATGAATCTTTACCGGAGAGGATAAGACCGGTGTCCCCGTTACCTTTCCGTCGGAAGCTGTTACCCTTACCCGAATGAGATCCCCCTTTTTAAAACTTCCTTTTTTCAAGCTCGCTTGATTCTCTCCAGCTACCTCTTCGTCATTTTTTATCCATTGGTATTGATAGGTGATCGGATCTCCTTCCGGATCCTTACTTTGGACGGACAAACTCAATTCACTTTCTATCGTAGGCTTCTCGGGGAGAATCGTCACAGAAAGAATTACCGGAGGTGAGTTGGTTTTCGATGCGGATTTTCCACTCTTCCCGCTTTCGCACGAAATGATGGTGAAAAGAAACGTGAGGAGAACAAGTGACGTGACGCTTCTTCGGGTTGAACATGGTTGATTAGAGCCCATAGTGCATAAATTCTATCTTTGTTTAAACCTAAAGTCAAATCTGTAATCTATCTGTGTCTATCTGTATGAGTAGTTGCAAGACTGCGACGCGAGGACTTCGGGCGAACACCCGAACGCTTTAGCCTCGACAAAATCGCCGCTTAAAGCCGCCGCAACTTGGGATAGGATTTAATTGTGTAATTCATTTTCCTTGCTCCTCAGGAAAAGTATTCGCTTTAGAATAGGCAAAACCTGTACCAACAAATTTTTTGAATTTGAGGGTTAAATGAAAAAGGGGAGGATCAGAAATGAGAAATGATTTTAATACCTTATGAACCGAAAGTGGGTCAAAGGGAAGTGAAGCTTATCCTCCTCATCAGCTCCCATTATGAAAAGTTTAAGCAATTGAGACAAAATGGCAAAATTTAAAACATGGAATGATGGATTAATGGAATGCTGGAATAATGCGAAACGAACATTCAATCCAAGAATAACGGACGTTCATCTGTTTCCCTCCTCGGTATTTCCTCAAAGTTCCATTCTTCCATTACTCCATTACTCCATTATTCCAGACTTGGAATGATCGAATAGTGGAATTATGGAATGATGGGTAAGAAAAAACCCAACAATAAATGACATTCTTCCATCTTTCTTGTCGGTTTCTCCCAATCTTCCATTATTCCATTCTTCCAGTATTCCAGACTTCTTCATTCATTTTCGCTGATCCCATATTCTTTTATTTTATACAACAAGGCACGGTGACTGATTTCGAGCAACCTCGCTGCATGAGTGTGGTTCCCCTTTGTCTTTCTTAAAGCCTTCCTAATTAAGCTCATTTCTAGTGACTTAGATGCTTTCTTAATCGAATATTCTTCATCGGGCATAACCTCAGGCTGAGGTTCTTCCTTGAAATTCTGAATCTCGATCGGCAGATTCTCCAAATGAATGTAATTCTTATCGGACAAGACAATGGCCCTTTCAACCGTATTTTCCAGCTCTCTGACATTCCCATACCATTTGTAGTTCATCAGCGCTTCAAGACCGCTATGATCGATATCTGCCACGTTCTTGTTCAGAATCTGGTTATATTTCCCGACAAAGTGCTGGATGAGCAAAGGGATATCCTCTTTTCTCTCGCGAAGGGGTGGAATATGGATGGGGAGGACATTGAGTCGATAAAACAGGTCCTCTCGAAAACGGCCTTCGTTGACTTCTTTCTGGAGGTCCTTAACCGTAGCAGCCACTATTCTCACATCAATCTGAATGGATTTTGCTTCTCCGATCCTTCTTATTTCTCCGTCTTGTAGCACACGAAGAAGCTTCACTTGAAGTTGACCGGGCAGTTCACCGATTTCATCCAGAAAGAGGGTTCCTCCGTCTGCCTCTTCGAAGAGTCCTTTTTTGGTTCGGATGGCATCGGTAAATGCTCCTTTGGCATGTCCGAAAAGCTCGCTCTCCAGTAAATTCTCGGGAATCGCGCCACAGTTAACCGGGATGAAAGGGTTTTGAGACCGTTCGCTATTGTAGTGCAAGGCTCTCGCCACCAGTTCCTTACCCGTTCCGCTTTCACCCGTAATCAGAACCGTCGACCGGTACTGGGCTACTTTTTTGATCACATCGAATATCTTTTGCATCTGCTCATTCTTGCTGACGATATTCTCAAAACTGTATTCTCTTGCGATCTCCTTTCTTAATAGTTGATTCTCCCTTCTTAATTGTTCCCTCTCTTCTGCCTTTCTCAGCGTGAGAATAATTTCGTCGGGTTTGAAAGGTTTGGAGATGTAATCATACGCTCCAAGCTTCATCGCTTCGATGGCAATATCCACCGTCCCGTAGGCCGACATCATGATGGTGATCACCTCCGACCCGGCTTTTCTCATCTCTCGCAAAAATTCTAATCCATCCATCCGGGGCATTCGGATATCGCAGAGCACTTGATCGAATGGAGAAGCTATGACCTTCTGCAATGCCTCGTCCCCGTTGGAGGCAGTCTCCACCTCATATCCCTCTTTGATCAGGATCACGGATAACATATGCCTAAAATTTTCTTCGTCATCTACAATCAGAATGCGTTTTGGAATCATGAACTCCTCCCTTGGAATATTGGAATAATGGAATATTGGAATAATGAGTAAAAAACTCAACAAACACCGCAGCTACTCATTGATGCATCATTCTACTTCGTCCTTCCTTTAAGATTTTTTTCTTATCATTCCATTATCCCGGTTGAAAGGTGTCCCCCCACTCGCCACCTTTTTGCTTTCGTTGAAGTGATTCAATCAATCTTAACAATTGGCTTTCAACCTTGTAATGGAGAACGTCTAACTCTTCATATTCTTCCTCCGATATTTGGTCTGCTCGCATGTAACTTTCGTAGCAGGAATGGAATTCTCCACATGAACCAAGAGCAATATTCAAATCGTTCAGATACTCCTTCAAGCTCCTTTGGCAGTAACCCCCCCTCCGGGGCGTAGCCTACCGTGCTAACTTTTTATCTTCTAACCATTTCATTCGTTTCCCCTTGGACCTTCTTAAGCCATTTTCTATCCACCTCGCCTCATTTATACTTTTAAGTTTCTCAAAGGCTATTAACTCCCACGGCCCTCCATTCCGCGTTGATCTTACGTACCCCTTGTTATGGCACTGTATACGGCTATGTAGGTCTCTCGTTTGTCCAATGTAAATCCGTCCTTTTCCTAAACTACGTAATGCGTAAACGTAGCACATATTTAAGAAAGTACTCCCTACGGGGCGGGGCCGGAAATATTTCTTGATATGCTATGAGCAGCATCGATGCTATTTGCCGCTATCTTCTTAAGCTCAAAGGGAAACTTGGCAAATATCTTACAAGCCAGAATGTAAAGTAAGATTGAATCCTTCCACACGTTAAGCCTCTTGAATCCCCTGTTGACGTTTTTCCTTTCAGTTTTCATCCCATCATTCCATTATTCCGTCGCTTCATCATCCCATTCTTTTTGTTCCCAGTATTCCATTATTCCGGGTTTATGCTACGGGAAAGCAGACTTCGAATGTGGTCCCTTTCCCCGCCTCGCTCTTCACCTTTATCTCCCCTCCCAAAGATTCAATAATCCTCAAGGAAATGGACAACCCGAGGCCCGTCCCTTTATCGGGGGCTTTGGTCGTAAAAAAGGGATCGAAGATGTTTTCCAGATCCTCCTTGTTGATTCCGGTGCCCGTGTCGGAGATTCGAATCTGGACCGACCGATTCCCCTGCGAGAACCTACTGAAAAGGGCCGTTAAGGGATCGGTCCTTCGCATGCGGGAGTAATCGGATTCCATTGGATCGTTCTTTCGTCTCCTCGAATAAATGCCCGGTATTCTCTCCGCGTCAGGATTCTCCATCACCCCGGTTGCTGTTTGAATCCGTAGAATTCCGCCGTCCGGCATTGCATCCACCGCATTCAAAATAATGTTAATAAAAACCTGTGAAAGTTGAGATTCATCTCCTTTGATCAGGGGAAGATCCTGTCGCATGTCCAATTGCGTTTCAATGTTCTTAAAATTCTTCTGGTAGGATAATAAGGAGAGAGTGCTTTCGAGGATCTTGTTAACCTGCACGGCTTCGATCTCAAACTTGGATGGCCTCGCAAAGTCGAGAAGTTCTCGTACGATCCGGTTGATCCTTTCTATTTCTTTCTCGATTCTTTTCAGATAATCCCTCGCCTCTCCGTGGTCCAGCCCTTCCTTTTGTAAAATACCGGTGTATCCTAAAATCGCACCCAGGGGATTTCCGACCTCGTGGGCAACTCCGGCTGCAAATCTGCCGATGGATGCCAATTTCTCCGTGCGGATGAGTTCTTCTTGAGCTTGTTTCAACTTCTTATTTGCCGATTCAAGGGATTCCAAATAATTCTCCAGACTTTCTTGATTTTCCTTTAACCGATCATTCATTTTGTTGAAAGACCCGATGAGTTGCCCGATTTCATTGGTTGACGTTACTTCTATCTTCTGACTAAAATCCCCTTCGCTGATCTTCTGAGTCAATCGAAGAAGATCTTTGATCGGTTTTACTAAGACGCGGGAAAGTAAGAAACTTCCAAAGACGATCAAGACAATGGCATCGAGGATAACTGTGATCAAAATGACTCTTCTCGATTCGAGCAAACTCACCATCAGATCCCCGATGGGAACCTCCATTTGAACGCCACCGATGATCTTTCCTTGGTGCCATAGAGGGGAGTAAAGGGTCATTCTTTTGTAGGTATGGGATATAAAATCCCTCGATTTATCGATTTCAGCCCTCATCTCGCCTGTCTCCATCGCCTTCTTCATGGACGGATCGCCCGAGACTTTATTGATCAACTCCGGTTTCTTGCTTGCAATAATTTTGAGTTGATGGTTCATCACCATCAACTCATAAAACGCTTTCTCTTTAGCATAGATGCGAATAAAGTCTTGAGTGTCGGTTTGGACAAGAGGGTGATCCAAAGTGAATCCTCTTTTATCCCGGGACATGAAATCCATCATCGTTTGGAAATCCTGGATCATTCTTTGGCCATATCGGATCTTTTCCTGCTCGATATTCCTCTCATTGATCTTAGTGATCGTAAACCCGATTAACAGAATGGCCGCAAGCATCAGAAACGAGATGTTAATGACCACCTCAGTCCTGAGACCCAAATTTAATTTTTTGAATAACCAAGTGGTTTTCATAGTAAGAAAATTAATGTCCCTCATTGTCGAAACTCGTATCGACGCTTGTCTATCGAAGCTGGAGGCTCGATTTTTTACCAATTTTCGAGCTTCGACCTTCTTATAGCGATACAGGCGTCGTCACCGAGTGAGGAATTTCTCTTTCTGAAAACTATCTCTCCTTAAAATCTCTCCATTTGGTAGCAAGATTGTATAACTGCCTGCTCGACTTGTCATAAAGATCGATGAGATTTTCACACAATTTAGAATCAACACAGCCCGAATATAAATCTCGAGCATGACTTAACGATACGATCATTTCATTGCTTTCTCCCATTGCATCATCTAAATATTTTTGAAAGGCCTTTTTCTGGTGCTTCTTAGAGTATCCCTCAGCCCTCCGGGGTGGAGCCCCGATATTACAACTTAAGATATCGGCTTGAGATTCTCTTCCAAAGTTTTAATGACTTCCTTTCTCTTTATGCTGTGATTCTTTAGTTCATGCTCTCGCCATCTTGCCTCATTACGCTTTTCATACACCTCAAAGCCCAATAACGTCCAAGGTCGAAACTTACGTGTTGAACGAACGTCTCCATTTTGTGTTTCTGTAATCTTGAATATATATTGTTAGTGTAACCAAAATAATACCTATTGTTCACAAGGCTCTTCAAGATATAAACACAGAACATTTTACCCCTCCAGGGCGGAGCCTATAAGCCTTGGTATAGCTTTTGATGACCGCCGCAACTGATCCGCCAAATCATTTTGCTCAATTCGGGGGAGTCGTGGAACAATTTTGTTTATGACTTCGACAGATGCAGCATATGTATTTTGATACACTTCCAAATCCATAAAACTTCTAATGGGAGTTTTCATTTCATTGCGCCTCTCTTGTGCCAGGAACTCCTTTTAAACCCTCGAGTGGTGCTGCACAATCAACCTTCCTTTCCCAGCCTCGAATTTCGATACGAGCGTCGACACCGAGAAACCATAGAGTATTTTATTGCGCTTGTCGTTATCGAAGCTGGTAGCGAGTCTCGGATGTAGAAGCTGGATGTTCGAACTTGCCTTTTCTCGGGCTTCGAGCCTCGTGTTTCTAACCTCGAAACGAGCTTCGTCACCGTTAACCGATATTAAGAAGCTATCTATTCAAATAAAGGTACCATCTTATTAAACGTTCCCCGTAAAAGAGCGAGATCACTGCGCCGAGGGATAAAAAGGGTCCGAAAGGGATGGCATATTTGAAATTTTTCCCCTTCAAGACCATGATGACAATACCGGTAATCGATCCAATCAGTGAACTCAAAAGAATGGTGAGAATCACTGCTTTCCACCCCAAGAAGGCGCCGATCATTGCTAACAATTTTACATCTCCTCCCCCCATCCCTTCCCTTTTGAAAAACCATTGATATAAGGTGGCGACCATAAAGAGACTTCCCCCTCCCAAGAGAATCCCGATTAAAGAATTCCAAAAAGTGAGTTCGGGAATCAAAAGAGAGGCCAATAAACCTACCCCAATGCCCGGAAGGCTGATCACATCTGGAATGATTTGATGATAAAGATCGATGACGGTGACAACCGTTAATGCGGAGATGAAGGCAAAATAGAAAAGAAAACTGAGGGAGAGGCCAAATTTCATAATCAAGAGGAGTGAGCTGAGAACCGTGACCCCTTCGACCAAGGGGTACTGAATGGAAATGGGTCCCTTGCAGTATCGGCATTTTCCTCTTAGCAGAAAATAACTGAGCAATGGGATATTATCGTAAAATCTGATCGGTTTTTGACAATGCGGGCAGTGAGAACCCGGCCAGACGATCGATTCCCCCCTCGGCAGCCTGCAAATGCATACATTCAAAAAGCTGCCAATCAGTCCCCCAAAAATGACCGAAGCAATGTACCACATATCTCGTTCCTCAATGCATGGCGCATAGCGTTTTCTCTCATTTCAAAGATGCTTGAAAATTGGTGATCTGGCGACAGAGATGATCAAGCTTGTCCAAGAGCTCTGCTAAATACTCTGTAGATATTAAACTTCGTTTTTCGAGTAAAATCAGTATATTTGCGTTTTCATAAGTGGATCTTCGTGAAATATTCAAGAATTGTGTAAATTCTTTTTTGGAAAAAGATCCTGAACCTTCCGCAATGTTGTTTGGAGCAGACATGCCAGCCCCTCTGAGCTGTTCTGCAAACCGATATAATCTCTTTCGATCAAGATTATCAGCAATATCAAAAAGTTCGTCAGCGATTTGTATTGCCAATTGCCAGATCTTCAGGTCTTGAAATCTGAATTTGATCATATTATCTCCCTTCATTAAGCTATGCGCTTAGCGCTATGCGCTCTGCGTCATCAACGTTCCAAATCCTGGACCATCCATCTCAGGTCCTGGATTCTGGATTTTGCTTTAGGCGCCGCCTCAATTCCCTTCGTATAATAATGTTTTGCTCTCTCAGAATTATTCATTCGGGTAGCATAAAGGTTACCTAGTTCGATATACAGATTGATAGCATCAGGGGCTAGCTCAGTCGATTTTAGAAATTCTGAAACCGCTTTATCATATTGTCCTGCATCTTTAAAAGTGAGGCCGAGACGGTAATAAAGGTTAGCATTTTGAGGGTTCTTTGATAATAAGTAGTTTAATACCCTTTCTGCCTTTTCATACTCTTTTTGTCTCTGGTACAGAACCGAAAGATTGATTTTGATCTTGTCATCATCAGGTCTCAATTGCATGGCAGTTGCAAACTCATTCAATGCCTTTTCAGGTTCACCCAGCCTCCCATAGACAATACCGAGATTGTTCCGGGATTCATAATCGTAAGGAAGTAACTGGACGGCTTTTTCCAGATGTCTTACCGCTTCCCTGTCCATCGCCAATTCCATGTAGACCACACCCATCAAGGCATTTGCTGTGTTGCTTTCAGGGTGTTTTTCAACTGCGTCAGTCCATAGAGTATAGCTATTTTGCCATATGGTATTTTGTCGAATCGTCATGAATGAGTAGCAGGCCAGAAGAAATAAGAAGACTGCAATGGATAGCAGCTTAAAGAATCCTTCAGAGAACCTCTTGTGCTGATAAACGTAAAAACGGTCGAAGACGACTCCCGATATCAAGGCAAAAGCGAATGAGGCAATGAATACATAACGATCTGCGAGAAGCATGCTAATGGCTACAATGTTGAGATAGGGAAGTGCGGTGACAAAGAAAAAAAGAAAGGAGAAAGAGAAAACCTTTGCCTTCTTCAAAGCCCAGAAGCTCAAGCCAAAAAGAAACAAGGTAATCCCTATGAAGGCGAATGTTTGTCCGTTTAAGATGGGGGAACTTATCGGGATCGTGTAGACGGCCGAGTAATTAATCGTAAAGATTAGAAGTTTTATGTTGTAAAGCAAAACGTAAAAACTGACAAGAATATTGTTGAAAAAGGAGCCGCCTCGGTAATGTTTGATCCCTCCCGCTTCCAGCATCACTTTCATTAGGATCCCAAAGAAGATAATTGAAACCAGTATTGATAAAATGAAAAAAAGCCAATGGCTTCTGATGAAATCCATCCACCTTTTCTCACGTTGGGCAATTTCATAAACAAGGATTACCGCAGGGAATACAATTGCAGAGGGTTTTGATAAAATCGCAAGGAGGATAAGAAACAGAACTAAACCGAGGTAAATCATCTTCGTTCGATTGGCCTTTTCTTCTCCTTTCAAATAAAGATAGAAAGCCGAGAAGAAAAAAAACCCCTGAAGTACTTCTTTTCTGGCTGCGAGCCAAGTCACAGCCTCAACGTGAACAGGGTGAGCGACAAAGAGAAGGCTTCCCAAAAAAGCAGTCCGCCGATGAGAATCTCTCGGAGCCTTTTCCCTTAGGTTACGCGAGAGCTGAAGAAGAGTAAAATAGAC